>Ga0209211_10000431_pt1 | contig 85769 bp, 67 predicted proteins | sample RifGroA2_FD_183992 | JGI IMG/M metagenome (GOLD analysis project Ga0209211, IMG submission 183992) | Groundwater microbial communities from Rifle, Colorado, USA - Groundwater A2 (SPAdes) (version 2) | ecosystem: Environmental > Aquatic > Deep subsurface > Groundwater | place: Rifle, Colorado... | reverse complement strand
TAGATATTCAGGCAAATATCTGCGAAAAACCTCTAAAATTGTTGCCATAGTCATAGAAGACTACGGTAACCTATTTATTATCTATTCGGTAGGTCTTCGGTAACATTATTTATTATCTATATCGCAAACCTGAAAATATTTTCAAAAAATGCTAGAATAAGAGCGACGCTTAGACGTCGCTTTTAAAATACAAACATGATAACACAAAAATTAAAAACATTTTGGTCACAAGCAGTCACGAAGGGTAAAATTGCATCTGAATTCAAGGTCAATCACGAAACCTGGCAATTCGGGTTGAAACAAAGTGGCAAAAACATTACCTACTTTGCTAAAAACCTCACCAAAGGCAAAGACATCTCGGCCAAAATTTTAGAAAGAAAAATCGCTGGCACCAACTTTTATATTCAGTTTAATGAATTCCGTGCGTTACGACCAGTTACGCCATCAAAACATCTTGGTGCCCATCCCTGTGTATCCGAAAAAGCTCGAGACTGTCGTTTTTCTTGCCAAGATAAAAAAGATTCGCTAAGTATTAGTCAGCGCGAAATTCTTCAAACACTAAAACTAAAAAACTACAGCTGGAATTTTTACAGCAATGCTTTTCCTTATGATGCTACCGGACATTTTCTAATAATACCTAGCAACAAAAATAAGGTCACGCACCTCATACAAAAATTTGATAAAAAATTATTAGTTGACGTGCTCGATCTATTCAAAAAAACTGAAGGGTTAATCATCATCTTCCAATCGCTCCATGCTGGCGCCTCTGTCAATCACTTTCATCTCCAAGCTTTTTTTCATAACAGAAAATACGCACTAGAATCAGGAAAAATATATGACAATGTTCTCGACAATTATCCAGTGCCAGCTTTTGTATACGATTTGGCGAAAGAAAAAAATCATATTCCTAAAGCTATAACTATTTTGCAGGAAGAAAATATCCCTTTTGATGTTATCTGCCTGAATAAACGTGTTTATATTTTTCCACGCAATCCCTTACACGAAGTTGTTTCTGAATTCCCTACTGGGCCCATGGGCGCGATGGAAATAATGGGTAAATTTGTCACGACTGATAAAAAAGTTTATCAAAATTTCGACATTCATAAACTTTACCGCAGTTTAAATAAAACTTGCTTCGAAATATAAAAAAAATTACGCGCCCAACAGAGTGATCTGCGGGCGCGTTTTCTATCCGTCGATGATGACGATGGTCTGGCGATTCTTCGCCCAACCGATCACCATGTGAAAATATAGAGCGAAGTTAAGGAAATGCATGGCATAGCACAAGAGGTGACGCTTTTCCCAGTGGAAGGTATAGACGATGATACAGACGCTCATGGCGATGGCCAGGATAACCAGGCTATGCACCAGCCAGCGCAGAGAGGTCGTGAGCCAGCCCCACTTCTTGTTCTCCATCCTGATCGACGCTTCGATCGAAACCGCCAGAAGAACCCCGTAACCAAGCAATACACAAAGTCCGAACTTCATGATCGCCGGTTGGGCATCCAGGTTGTGATTCAAAGATACGCTATAGCCGATGGTAGACAGCATGCCAGCAAGGATTCCGAAACCAGCAAAGATCGCCACGCGACGGAAATAGCTAGCGTCCATGGATTCCTCCACCAAAGATTTTCTAACAGCTACGAACACATTATATTAACAAGAAAAACTAAAAAAGTCAAGCTACCTTATCTAATGCTTGACTTTTTTGTTTAAATTTAGTGAGAAATCAACAACCACAGCTGCGGTTCAGCAATTACAACTTCGACGACCTGCCCTATTCCATATCCTCGATTGAAAATTCTTACTCGCTTCATTTCCGCGCTATTTCCCAGAACCACTCGCTCTGCTCGGGTACTGGGCAAGCCCTCGTTGCTTACAATATCTATCAAAACCTGCACTTTCTTCCCCAAATATTTTTGATTTATTTCTAAAGTCATTTCTTCCATTAAAGTTTGTAAAATTCGCCAACGTCTTTTCTTTTCCGTTTGACTAACATTATCTTCCATCTTTGACGCAACAGTCCCAGCACGTGGTGAATACATAGCATGATAAATAATATCGAACCGTACCTTTTTGTAAAAATCTACTGTGTGCTGGAATTGTTCTTCTGTTTCTCCTGGAAATCCAACGATGATATCAGTCCCAATTGCGATGTCTGGCTTTACTTTTCTAATCTTCTCGATAATTTTGTAATAATCGTCCGTCGTATATTTACGATTCATGGCTTTAAGAATTTCATCATCACCAGACTGCAATGCCAGATGCAGATAATTCATTTGCTTTGGTAAAGCCAAAGCATTAATAACATCGTCTGTCATATCTTTGGGATGAGCCGCAGAAAAGTTCAAACGGAAATCTCCAGCGAGTTGATTAATCTCCCAAAGCAATTTTGCAAAATTATTTTGATAAGGATTCTCTGTTGAAAAAACTTCTTTGTCTACTGGATCATACGAATTAACATTTTGACCCAAAAGATGAATTTCTTTGCAACCACTTGCAATCAAATCCTTCACTTCTAATAACACAGATTTGACGGAACGACTTTTTTCTCTACCACGAACATATGGAACCACACAATAACTACAAAAATTATTGCAACCGGTCATTATCGGCACATAAGCATGATAGGGCGTTGAATATTCTGGGCGAATGTTTAAATAATCTGTTTCTACAAAACCTTGTTGCAAAAAATCATATAATTTTTTAATTTCTTGAATATTGAAAACTAAATCAAAAATTTTAGCAAACTTTTTTTTATCTTCTTCCAACACACAACCAGTCAAAATCACTTTGAGTGGTCGCAACTTCTTCATTTTTGTAAAACCCTTGGCCATACCCCAAATACGATCAATAGCTGTTTGACGCACAGAACAGGCATTGACCACAATGTAGTCCGCGACAGCAGAATCATCAGTAGGAGTACAATCTAGCTGATTAAAAACACTGGCAACTCTTTCTGAGTCAGCCTTATTCATTTGGCAACCAAAAGTGATGATCTGAAACTTAGACATATTTACGCTAAAATTACTTAAAAACCATAGCAAAGATTTGAATAAATTGCAAGCACAAACTGCTTTTATTTATCTAAATTTAGTGTTATAATGAAAACGATTATAAAACTATGTTAGTCCATTTTTACCATTTTTTAGAAAAACTTAAAAGTTCTCCGGCGCGTAAAAACCGCACACTCATCATATCCACTATTATAAGTTTATGTTTAAACTTATTTATTTGGCTTTTAATTTATTTCCGTCTCCAACCAATCGTCAAACTACTCCCAGCAGATCAAGCTTTTATCCCTTTGCATTACAACACCTATTTGGGAGTTGATAGTTTTGGCAACTGGCTCAACATTTTTCTCTTGCCAGGTTTAGGCGTCCTGATTCTTCTGATTAACACATTATTAGCCATATTAATTTACAACCGTAAAGACATACTCAGTTATTTTTTAGTTATCACAAATTTAATTTCACAGTTTTTACTACTCATTGCCACAGTTTTTATCATTCTTATAAATATTTAATTAAACTATGGAAACGGCTATTGTTTTTAAAATTGGCGTTTTGGCTATTCTCTCTTTCGCAATCGCAATCGTAAGCACACCACTACTTACTCATTTTTTGTATAAATATAAACTTGGCAAACAAATCAGAGACGCCTCCACGGCTCCGATTTTTGCTTCTCTACACAAAGACAAAGAAGGCACCCCAACCATGGGGGGTATTTTAATTTGGGTCACTGTCTTAGTCCTCGCACTTGTCTTTTACGTTCTACATTTACTCTTTCCTGATTCTATAATTGGACAATTAAATTTTTTATCACGCGAAGAAACATTATTACCTCTCGGAATTTTTGTCCTAGCAGCCATTATCGGTTTAGTTGATGATTATCTTGGTGTTAGAAGAATCGGTCCTAAGGGCGGTGGTTTTGGAGTTCTTTATCGACTCGGTCTCTACACTGTCATCGCCGCTGTTGGCGCACTCTGGTTTTACTTCAAACTTGATTGGGATATCATACACATCCCCTTTGTCGGCAGTTATTTAATTGGTTGGTGGTATATTCCTGTTTTCATTTTCATTCTAGTCGCAACAGCCTTTTCAGTTAATGAAACTGATGGACTAGATGGCTTAGCTGGTGGAACTATGGCCACAACTTTTGCCGCACTCGGAGCCTTTTGTTTTGCTGAAGGTAAATTTGAACTTGCTGCTTTCTGCGCTGTTATTATGGGTGCGCTTCTCGCGTTTTTATGGTTCAATATCAATCCAGCCAGATTTTTTATGGGTGACACTGGCGCTATGGGTTTGGGAATTACCATTGGTATTATTGCCATGCTCACCAATACCGCCCTTCTTCTTCCCATCATCGGATTTATTTTTCTTGCAGAGACTGTTACTGTCATCATTCAAATGACCTCAAAAAAACTTCGACATAAAAAAATATTTCTCTCAACTCCAATTCATCATCATTTCCAAGCTATTGGTTGGTCTGAACCAAAAATTGTTATGCGCTTCTGGTTAATTTCTGCTATTACAGCAGTGATTGGTGTAGTAATTTTCTTAATTGACAAAGGTTGGTACTAAATTTTAAAAGTATGAAATCAGTCAAACCCTTTCCTTCATTTAAAAACAAAAATGTTTTAATTTTAGGTCTAGGTTTACTTGGTCGTGGCGTTAAGGACGCTATTTTTTTTGCAGAAGTTGGAGCCAAGGTTACAGTTACTGATTTAAAAACAAAAGAACAACTCAAAGATTCCCTCAAGCTTCTGCAACCCTACTCTAATATCCAGTACACTTTAGGCAAGCACTTAGAATCCGATATTTTAAAATCAGATTTGATCATTCGTAATGCGGGTGTACCCAGCACTTCCCCATTTCTTAAATTGGCATACGATAAAAAAATATCCGTCGACATGGATGAATCACTTTTCGCTGAGTATTGTCCTTGCCCCATCATCGGTATTACTGGAACTCGCGGCAAAAGCACCACCACAACAATCATTTATACACTCTTAAAAAATCTTTATACCAAGGGACAAGTTTATTTAGCCGGAAACATTCAGGGTGAAGCAACTCTCCCACTAATTAACGTTACTAAACCCAATGATTTAGTTGTTTTAGAATTATCAAGCTGGCAACTTCAAGGGTTTGCTGTAAAAAAGATTAGTCCGCAAATTGCCGTTTTCACAAACATCTATGAAGATCACCTCAACAGCTATCCAAACATGGCTACTTATATCAATGACAAGAAAAATATCTACAAGTTTCAAAAAAAGACAGATTACTGCGTCATGAGCAAAGATAATACCTACACAGTTAAGTTAGCAAATGAAGTTAAATCGCAATTACGTTGGTTCTCGGCTAAAGATTTAGATAAAAGTTGGAATTTAAAAATACTTGGCAATCACAACCGAGAGAATGCGGCCGCGGCTTTAGCTGTTGGTAATATTTTAAAACTACCCCTAAACAAAATGAAAGAAATTATTGTTGAATTTCCAGGATTAGAACATCGTTTGGAATTTGTAAAAAGAATGAATGATGTTGCTTTCATTAACGACACAACAAGTACAACTCCTATAGCCGGGAAGAAAGCACTCGAAAGCATCCAGTCTCCAATTATTTTAATCGCTGGCGGCGCCACAAAAAACTTAGATCAAAAACCTTTTGCTAAAGCTATCGCAAAAAACACCAAGGTTGTTATTCTGCTTGAGGGTACTGCAACTGATGAACTTGAAAAACAAATCAAGCTCGAAGGCGGCGCAGATAAAATCAGCGGGCGTTATAACAACTTTGAAGAAGCCATCAAACACGCTTATGCTCTCAGTTTACCAGGAGACACTATTTTACTTTCCCCAGGTTGTGCTAGCTTTGGACTTTTTATAAATGAATTTGACCGTGGTCATCAATTCAAAAAAATAGTTAATCAACTCAAATAATGTTCCCCTTCTTAAAAAACGATCGCTACCATGCTCCAGATTTAATTCTGTTTTTTTGTTTTACCATTTTGATCATTTTTGGACTCTTCGTGCTTTCGTCTGCTGGTGCGGCTACAGGTTTCCAAAATTTTGGGGATAGTTATTACTTCATTAAACATCAATTGTTAAATGGCCTTCTTCCCGGACTTATTTTATTTTGTTTTTTAGTGAACATTAATTACCAGGTTTGGAAAAAATTCACACTTCCCTTACTATTAATTTCTATTGCTTCATTAGTTATTGTTTTTATTCCTGGAATCGGTTCCACCTATGGCACGGCTCATAGCTGGATTAATATTTTTGGCTTTTCTTTTCAACCAGCCGAACTCGTCAAACTCACCTTCTTGCTCTACCTGGCCACTTGGTTAGAAAAACGCGGGGTGCAGGGGGTCAAAGATTTATACTTTGGTTTTCTACCCTTTTTATTTGTTCTTGGAATAATTTCTATTTTAATGCTTTTACAACCAGACATGGGTTCCCTTTCTATCATAATCTTCCTCGCCATGGCAGTATTCTTTGCCTCTGGAGCCAAATTTAAGCACGTGGCGATGATTGTGGTCGGCGGAGGTATCTCTATATACTTTTTAATTACTCAATCTGCCTATAAACTGGCTCGACTCACAACTTTTTTGCATCCAGAACTCGATCCTCAAGGTATTGGGTATCATATCAATCAAGCTTTTTTAGCAATTGGCTCTGGCGGTTTTTGGGGACGCGGCTTTGGTTTGTCACGCCAAAAATTTCAGTACCTTCCAGAAGCAACTGGCGACTCCATCTTTGCTATACTCGCTGAAGAGCTTGGCTTCATAGTTTGTGTATTGACAATCGCTTTACTGATTTTTATTGTCTGGCGTAGTCTTAAAATAGCAAAGAATTCTCCTGATCAATTTGGTCGATTAGTTGTAATTGGCATAATCTCTTGGTTCACCTTTCAAGCTTTTTTCAATATTGCCTCCATGGTCGGTTTACTACCAATGACAGGCATCCCTCTTCCCTTTATTAGTTATGGGGGCAGTGCGCTGGCAATTTCTATGGGGGCAGTTGGGATTCTCCTCAACATTTCGCGACAAACAAAGAAAACGTCGTCATAAAAAAACAAAATGTAGGGAACAAAAATTTTTGTTCCCTACATTTTGTTTTTTATTTATGGCGCCATTTTTCTTAATTTGGCAATCGCTATTTTAAGTTCTTGAACAAACACTTTTACTTCGGGCAAAGAATTAAATTTAGAAAGTGAGACACGCACACTGCCATGTGACCACTCTGGTTTAATGCCCATAGCAGTTAAGATTGGAGATGGTTCCAATGAACCAGAGGAACACGCTGAACCTGTTGAGATGGCAATACCAGCAAGATCCAACATCATCAAAATACTTTCCCCTTCGGCTTTCAAAAAGCTAACGTTAATAATATTGGGCAACTGACAGCCATTCTCTGGACCATTAAAACGAATATTATCTATCTTTTTTAAATCATTGATTAAGGCTTCTTTGATTTTTTTTATTTTAATAACATTCTTATTTTTATAATTCTTAACTAATTCTACCGCCTTCCCCAAACCAACGATGGCTGGGACATTTAGAGTGCCAGGACGTAAATTATATTCATGATGACCTCCGTAATTTACTGGACGAACCTTAACTCCAGCTCTTAAATATAAAAAACCAATTCCTTTTGGTCCATGAATCTTATGGCCAGAAGCTGATAAAGCATCAGCGCCCAAAGTATCTACTTCACAATCCAAATAATTTAATCCCTGGACTGCATCAACATGAAAATATAAAGGTAAACTTTTTGCGCCTCGTTCTGTACGTACTTTCTTAATCAATTCACCAACTTGCTGAATCGGTTGAATGGCGCCCATTTCATTATTAGCATACATGATTGAAACTAACACAGTATTTGATTTAATTGTTTTCTTAAGTTTTTCGATACTGATTAAGCCGAACTGATCAACATCCAAATAGCTGACTTCAGCCAACTTTTGCTTTTCTAAGAACCGAAAAACTTCTAACACTGACGGGTGTTCAATCTTACTGGTAATAATATGAAGACTTTTGTTGTTTTGGCTTAAATAGTTAACAATGCCCTGAATTACAAGGTTATTACTTTCTGTCGCACCAGCTGTGAAAATTATTTCCTGAGATTTACATTTTAAATAATTGGCAACCTTATCGCGTGCCTCATCCACGGCTCCCTGAGCAGTTTGTCCGTAAGAATGTAAAGAGCTGGCGTTACCAAAATGTTCTTGGAAATATGGCAGCATGGCTTCCAAAACTTTTGGATCAACAGCTGTTGTTGCAGCATTATCAAAATATATTTGTTTCATACGTTTAGACTGAAATAACTTCTTTAATTCCAGGTATCTCGTTCTTTAAAGATTTCTCTACAAAATTCTTTAATGTTAAAGTAGACATTGGGCAATGTGCACAAGCGCCCTTTAGGGCAACTTTAACAACACCGTCGTCTGTCACTTCGATTAGTTCGATATCGCCTCCATCAGCTTGTAAAGCTCCGCGTATATTCTTAATGATTTTCTCTATATCTTGTTTCATACTTTTTTTGTTCTAATTGTTAAAATTGTTATATCGCTACGCTTGTTCAAATTATTTGCTTGATCCATGATCTATGTTCCATGACATTGCCAATCAATTCTTTCGTTGTTTGTATTCTTCAATTGCTTTTTTCAAGCCTTCCTCAGCCAAAATAGAACAATGATATTTCAAGGGTGGAACATTTTCTAAAACTTTGACTATATCATCTTTAGTAATCGCTAAGGCCTGATCTAATGTTTTGCCGATAGCTAAATCTGTGAGAACTGAAGAGGCAGCAATCGCTGCTGCGCAACCGAGCGTTTCGAACTTAACGTCTTTAAGATAATCAGCTCCCTTATCATTTTTATCTACATCAATATAAATCTTCATAATATCCCCGCAACGTATATTACCCACTTCTCCAACACCGTCGGCATTAGCAATGGTGCCTTGGTTGTGTGGACTTTTGAAATGATCCATTAACACTTTTGAATAAGCCATATTATTTCATGATATTAATTAATTTCATCTTACCTAAAGTTTGACGTACTTCTTTATAAAGTTTTTGCCAAACAGGATGAACCTTGCAACTAGCAGAATGAGCACAAACTTTTCCTTTGACACAAGCATAGGATAAAATTTTGCCTTCTAAAACCTCCACAATTTCCAAAACTGAAATATCTTTTGCTGGTCGCGCCAAGTAATACCCACCTCCAACACCAAGATCGGCTCTAACTATTTTGGCTTTTTTGAGTAAAACAAAAAGTCGTTCTAGGTAAGCTAAAGAAATACTTTCTGAACGCGCGATTTGGGCTAAGGAAACGGGGGACTTAACCTTTGGATCAAGTTTAACTAAGGCTCTGAGCCCGTATTCCGTCTTGGTAGAAAAATTCATAAGACCTACTAATTTAGTAGGTATTATATCATGTGACTAAAACTTGTCAAATTACTTCAATCGTAAAAAAACAGCCCTCCAAAAGCCGTGCTTTGGAGGGCTAGATACACTACTTGGTGCGCGCGAGAAGATCGTTCAACGGATCGTACAGAGACTGTTTGTAAGCCTCGAGGGAGTGCCCTTCGCCAGGAGGTGCTGCCAGAATACTAATGGCATGTGCGACCTCCCTGGTCACCGAGTGCACGCGCAGTTTCGGACAGATACTCAGCTTCTCCGCAGAAATAGGAATTCCATCCAACACCTGGAGCTCAGTAATCAGCGGGTGAGCCTGCACCTTGCGCAAACCGTCGAGGGACGTCAACACCGGGTGTGCGATGGCCGCACGTAAGGAACGTGCTCCATTGGCCTGGCAAAAGTCAGCCGCCTCGATCAAAGTTCCACAGCTCATGGTCTCGTCATCAATGACCACACAGTCGCGACCTTCGACATTGCCGACCAGTTGTTGAGCCTGTGCTGTTTCGTTATCCTCAGCACGATCCTTGTTGATGATAGCGATGGGAAAGCCGAGCATGCTGACGAAAGGCCCAAGGTGCTTGGCTTCTCCGATATCAGGTGCGACAAAAACTGTCCGTGTGCGATCTGTGGTAGCCAAGATCTCGTAGCCAAAGATCGGTTTCATGTTCAAAGTGTCGACCTTGATCTTCTTGCGGTCGAAAAAACCGTGAATCTGCTGGAAGTGTGGTTCCAAGATTAGGAGTCCACATGCTCCAGCTGCGGTCAAGAGGTCAGCGAAGATCCGTGCACCAATGCTGGATCGCGGATGATCCATCTTGTCTGATCTAATGTACGGCATGTACGGCATCACGACCCTTACGCTTGCTCCGGCACAGGTCAGTGTGTCGACGAGCCAGTAAAGCTCCATGATCATGTCACTCACGGAAAGAGCCGTCCCAAAGATGTCAGTGCCGTCTGTGTTTTTCCCGATGAGAGCGCGTCCTGGGGCTTGCGTCTGGATAACGAAAACTTGCTTACCACGCACATCGCACTTCACGTCGACGAGAACGTTGCCATTGGAAAACCACTTGATCATGGGTCCACGGTCGCCCTTTTCGTCTGGCTCGTGCAAAGGGACGTTAAGACACCTCGCGATTCCACGCGCGAACTCTAAGTGCGAGTTGCCTGCGAAGAGCATGAAGTCTGCCATAGTGTCACCTCTCTTTCCCTCCTGACGTTAACGGGCTCTCAACCTATATTTAAAGTAATTAAACAAATAATCAAAAACTACTTTTTGCCTTTGATAATTAAAATCCGCGGCACACCTGTTTTCATTTCTTCTGTTTTTAAATCATCACTAATATCCACATCAAAAGGACGAAAGATTGTACCGTCTTCCAAAATTGGTAAATCGTGCGTCGCATTAATAACTGTTTGAAATTTATATTGATAAGCCTCGCCCTTACCAATACCAACATCATTGGAAATAAAACTATTATCAGTAAATCCTCTTAAAACTAAAATATGATAAAGCGGACCAGGCTGCTTGAAATATGGATTGTGCAATTCCCTGCCCGCTGTTGGCACTAAAACTAAATAATTTTTTCTGAGACTATTCTTGATATTTTCAACTGAAACATCTTCACTGATTTCAATATTCAAATTAAAAATCGCCTCGCCCATTTCCTTAATTTCCGTGGCTGTCGAATCCGTATAGATACCCCACTTCTCTGACTCCCAGTTCCTGATCTTAGTCAGCTCCTGATCCATAATGGATTTGTCGAGCACTTCTTTATTATAATATTTAGAAACTAAAACAAGAGCTGCTTCTTCACACATTTCCTGATATGGCATGTCCCAATTGGAAAAAGGTGCTTGCATGGCGAAGGGGACTGGCCAGTCGATCGTGGCACTGATTGTGTTCTCTATGTTATTTTGGTTCGTTTTGTCTTTAACTGTTTTTTGTTCTATCGCTGGCGCTTGTTCTAATTGTTCAAGTTGTTCACTGCTTTTGGTGGTCGGGGACAACTCGAGAGTTGTTCCTACAGGTTCTTCTGGCTTAACTATGGGCGTTTCCACAATTTCCTCTTCTTTAGACTCATTTTTAGTCTGTACAGTAAACTCAAAATCTGGCTTTTTGATGCAGCCGGTTAAAATCACTAAAATTAAACTAAGAAAGAGAATTTTACGCATAATTTACTTAATTTTACTATATCTTTATTGCTTGTGCAACGCTCTTGACGAAACCTTGTTTTTTTTGTAGAATGTTAGAGATTCTTATAAATGAATAATAACTAGCAATATGTCACACAAGAAAGCAGCTGGCTCAACCCGGCTAGGACGAGATTCTCAGGCGCAACGACTTGGCATCAAGAAATACGCTGGTGAAACAGCAAAATCTGGCAATATTCTTGTTCGTCAACGTGGTACAACCGTTAACCCAGGTAAGAACGTAATGAAGGGCAAAGACGACACCCTTTTTGCTGTTGCTGCTGGTGTAGTTAAATATACTTCACGTAAAGTAAAAAACTTTACTGGTCGTTTACAAAAAAAATCTTTTGTCCAGGTAATTGCAAAGAAATAACACTTCCAAAAAATGTTGGGGTGTAGGGAACAAAAATTTTTGTTCCCTACCAACACCCCAACATTTTTTATTTTAAAAGGGACGAGTCTTGAACTCGCCCCTTTACATCAATAACATACGATCCTCGGAAACCAAACTTCTCCTTCGCCAGCAAAATCGACAATGCCAGCTTTGATTTCCACTTCGACATCGCACTCAACAGTCGCGACTTGCCAATTAAAGCCACTCCAAGACAGGTCAGTAGCACAATTGAAGTCGAACCAAGCTTCGCCACGCTGGCAAAGTTCAGTTTCAGATGTTTGAAGATTGATCTGATTTCCCGTTAAGACTTTGTCTGTGTCCCACCAAACAAAACCGATCATGCCTTCTGGACAGGTTACCTGGCAGTTGATTTGATCTGCGACCTCCACGACCTGACATTTACCTGAAAGGCAGGTTTTACCAGCTGAACAAATTGCTTGTTCATCAATCACTAGGTCACAATCATTATCCAGATAATCGCAAAGTTCGGGTGCACTGGGAAAAGCTGTTGGCTCCCAGTTGTCGCAATCTCCTTGGTTAATGGAAAACCCATCGTTATCATTATCTACATCCAGAGGATCTGTGTCCTCTGGAATTACAAAACCTTCATCGATGAGACCGTCGCAATCATTGTCGATTCCATCTTCAAGCTCAGCAACTAGCTCGACTATTTCGCAGCCATTCCAATATCCGTCTTCGCAGTAATGAATACCACGTCCGCAATCCATGTAGCAATCGAAAACTAAACCTTCGTCCTCTTCCCCATCACAATCATTGTCGATGGAGTCACAAAGTTCTTCGGCAAATGGATTGATGGCCAAATTCGCATCGTCGCAATCGCCGGCAGCGACTGAAAATCCATCTCCATCATTATCAACTTCAGCTGGGTCGAAGGCGCCTTGGATTTCGTAGATTCCAGTGAGACAAAACAAGGCGTCATTTTGTGTAATCGGATTGCCGAAGTTCTTAATCGACGAAAGAATCGCGGACTTAGAAAGCATCATGAGCGGTAAATTTTCATACCCCATCATGACGAAAGTGTCCCAATTATCGAAGGCACGCAATTCACCGTTTCCTGTTGCGACAAAAACTGCACCTGCACCATATCCGTTAACATCAGTCGTGGGTTTAACCAATGTGCCGTTGTGTAAGTAAAGCATCGCGCCTTGATCACAAGCTTGTCCGTACGAAGGGACTGAGCTCAACATCATCAACGACTGCTTCAACTGCCAACTGTCGAGTGCTGTTTTTGAAACGAATTGATAGATAGCACAATTCGTCGCGCTTTGGCTAGTTTTCTCAAACAGAAAATACTTCCCGCTGATTTGCCAGACCTCGCGATAGGGTTGCCAGTCAACGGTTCCAACTTCGGACAGGCAATCGAGGATGCGACGATGGACTGGGATAATTCTCTGCCAGTCAAAACTCATGGCATTAAAGACTCCCTCATCCTTGATCCAAAGAAGTCCGCCGTCAGATACAACATAGACCTTATTTGAGCCGACCGGTTGAACCAGCGCTCCATCTGGATACCAAAGAGCACCATTCGACCTAACTACCAACGTCGCATAGTTAGAGGTGGCCCAGGAGGCCTGGAACTGAGCCAGGCTGTACTTTCTATAGGCACCTAGTGTCTTGCCAGGGTCATGGACTGTCACTTGCGTTTCAGACAGCCCCACCACCACCATGAAATGCCCAAACTGAGTTGCATTCATGTTGATGTTAACTCCAACTATGACTGGGTTTTGCTTCAGTAATTGTTTACGAATAAAATCCAAATCCTTCTTGTTTTGACGTACCGTCTCGCCCAGCGGAAAATATTCGAGCAAGATTTTCTCGAGTTGCGAGATACTCGTAACGTTACCGTCGTAGTATTCCGCATTGTTTTGCGGAACAATAATCTGCTGCGCGTACATCCAGTCGAGCAATTCAATGATGCCGTTGGCTGTCGGCTCTTCCCCCAAGTAATACGAACCAAGGATGAGAGACGAGGTCGGGCCGCAGTTCATGTTCCCCTGCCAATCGCCCGGCGGCGACTGCGGTTTGAAGTTCACACCTTCGAGCAAAATTTCTTGCGCCCGAAGCTCCATCGCAATCGCCACCATGATCAGAAACCAGACGCCAAGCATCACTTTCATTTTTCTCTCCTAGAGTTGAAAGTTATGGACAAAGTCCCAGAACAGTTCCTCAGCTTTTTCCTGATTCGATCTTGTCGTGTGCAAAGAAAAATCGTAAAACGAATCTTTTACATGCACAAAAACACGTTTCGACCCAAGCCACATGCCGTCAGTTTTTGTGACGACAACGGCGTTCACTTCTGGTTTACCCGCTAAGACGAAACTTTCGAAGGTCAGAACTTCCGGATAGTAATCTGCGAAAAAATCTGTCCAACTCAAGTCTGTAAAATCGACTTCACCAGAATATACTAGCACATTGAAGGCCGTATACTCGGTGGCGATTTTTTCTGCGTTCGAATCTTGCGCACCGTCAAACGAATCAGAAAGAGACACTGCGCCAAGAACGACTAGCTCAGCCGTGTCACGAACCTGAATCACATAACTGGCCGATCGAGGAAGTAAATTTTCATTCCGCTCAACTTCATAGTACCAATTGACAGGCAGTGAGAAATTGAACTTCTCATCCTGCGCTAATTCCCATGCCGAACTAGCGCTGTCTTTTTGGATCATGAAATCGAACGTGTCTTCTTTTACCTCCTGCTCTGAAGTTACGTCTGGCAATGAATGATCGTCACTCACGGCCAAGGGACTGGGCAAACAACCGGACAAGGACAGAACCGCAAAGAGCACCAGCAAAGCTTTCATGGTTTCCTCCACGAAAATTGATTTACGCACCATAGGACACGCGTGTTATTTTTTATTGTCAAAGGGCTTTGACTCTTGAAGTGTAAAATAATAATTCTAATAAATTGAGATGGAATGTTATCCGCGTCCGTCAAATAATGATAATATCGACATTCATGTAATAAAAAAACGTCGAGTCACCTCGACAGAACAGAACTAATAGCTAGGGTTCAATCCCTGCACTATAGTGTCCCCTTTAAATGCAGGGCAAGCAAGAAAACAAGAAATGCTTAGAATTCGACATAGAACATGGATCATGGATCAATTAAATAGAAACATAATTGAACAATCATTTTGTTTTCTTGCTTTTTTGCTTTTTTGATTATTGGTTCATCTGTGTACTTTCGCACGAGACAGACCGACGATTGACAAGATTAGAACATTTTGTTATGCTTTTAAGTCCGGATCGAGAAACCACCTTGAGGCACAAGATGCACTGGATCCTGTGGAGCTTCGTCGCGGTTCTGTACCTGGTGCTGGGGAACTACCTCTCGCGACTGAGTCTGCGCATAATCAAGGGATACTCACAATGCATCCCTCACCGCTTCGAGTGGCAATGCGACTTCGAACTCAGTCTCAACTGGAGAATCATCTTCATCCTCCCCTTTACCACCTTGACGCGGATGGCAAGCTGGTTCGAGTTGTCCTCCAACGACATTCCAAAGAGTTACCCTTTCTGTGGAGCAGCTTCTCCCCTCGTACTTCTGGCAACGAGTGACCAAGTGTACAAAGTAGCCTACCACGTCATCACGACTATCGGCTGGCCGATAAAGCTCGCCTGGACCATCGCGATATTGGTCCTTAGCCCTGTCCTCTACGTAGCTTTCCGGCTCATCAGCAAGCTGCCTCCTGATACAGATGAGTACGTCTGACAGATCTCTGCCCCCGGTCGACGCGTCGACTGGGGGTTTTATTATGGACGACGTTGACAAACTCTTCATAGAATGATACTCTGATAAGTCCTCAACGGACGTTCAACTGCAACGGAGAAAGACATGGAAAAACGACCTCTCGTGCTATACGACATCGACAAAACGCTACTCGACAAGCACTACAAGCCCAACTCCGACCGCTTCGTGGATAGCGTAATCGAACTGCAGCGAGCGGGCTGGGTTGTGGGACTGAACTCCGACACCCCGGCCGTACGCATCGCTCGTCTCGCGCTGGAATGGAATTGCGATGGTCCGATCGTCTCGGAATTCGGCAATGCTATCTACCGAAACGGGAACGAGGTTCTTTCGACTTCGGATTGCAAACCCGAGTGGACCCTCATTCCTGCCGGAGAACACGGAATGAAGTTTACTACGGCTTTTTTCCTCGAAGAGCTACGCCGTAGTTATCCGGAGTTCTACATCATGGTGGGCAACCCGACCGACATCCTGCAGAAGCTCCCCCAATGGCAATTCGATCGCCCGCTCATCGTAGTCAACCCGTACCGTCGTTTCAGTCTGAGCTTCTTCCTGCGTCTGCCCGAAGGGCTGATGAACGAAGCGACTGGACAAGCACTTCTCGTCAAAATGGCGAACATCGCGAAAGAGTGCTTTGGAAACGTAACGAAACTCTCGTGTCCCGACCCACTCGTGGACATCAATCATGATTATGGGGTCGCGATACTGCACTACGCCGAGGCCCGCAAGTCAGCGGCTATGACCTTCCTCAGTGAGCGCTACGCCCCCATCATCATGGTCGGCGATAGCATGAACGACTACATGGCGGAACCCAGAGAGATCTCTCCGGCCATTCAACTGGCAGTTGGCAACGCCACGGCCGACTATAAGGACCATTGCGTCTTCTCGTCCAAGCTGGATCTGACCCTCGGCGCCATGGATTGCGCCAAGTGGATCATCGAAAACACTTCTCGCCTTCGCGGCGAATGACAACAAACGGAGCGCTGATCTCATGATCGCGCTCCGTATTTTTTTATGTCTTCAATCCATTTTCCAACCGTCGCACCATTTCATTATACAACCACAACCGTTCCGAAGCTGTGCAATAATCACATTTACAAGCAGCATAAACTGAGTACCACAAAATCTCACACAATTTTCTAAATTCTTCTGTAAACGCTCCGGCGCTAATATAAGTTTTAATTTGATTTTCAATCTCAGCGAACAAACTTGAATAATCAACGTCTTGATTTGTTTTGCGAACTTCTAATTCCTTTCTCTGAATAGAAACTAAATAACCGATCAAGTCGATTGCCACGTTTCCGCTGGCTTTGCTTTCAGTTAAATAAGGCACTGCCACGCGCGGGTCAATAAACCTGACCTTCTCGCCATCATCACTTAGAATAATATTACCAAGACTCAAATCCTTATGTGCCAAAGACAGAACAAAATTCTTGAGAATTATTTTTTTCTTTTCGATAATCCTATTAAGATCAAATAAAAGCTTTTCTGATAGACCTGCTTTTTCAAAATTAATTTTTAAAGCTGAAATAATTTCGTCAAAAAAAAGATCATCAGCAAGATTCGTCTTAGTCTCATCAAACAATAAGTTAATTTTAGCCAACACCTTTTTATTGATAATCTCTAATTGAGAAACAGAAACATGATCCTCTTTATACTTAGACTCTAGAGATTGCTTGCCTAAATTTTCTATGGCTAAAACAGAATTACCCAAATCTTCGAAAACAATATCCATTTGAGGAAAAACCGTTTCATAACTTTTCATGCGGGACTTAAACTTACCGTAGGCTTGAATTTCCTTTTTAATCACCTCCTCGGAACCAACTTTATAAATATTATTATCGCACAAAAATGTTTTTGCCTCAGAAGATCCGGAAAGTGCTTTTATTTCTTTATTCTCAATTTGATGCGCTGTAAAATATCTGTTTAAAATTTCTTCGTGCTTAATTTCTAAAACATTTGGTAAATCAAAAATTGATTTGACAGAAAATGATGCCTGACGAGACTTTTGACCATTCTTGTTTACATAAACCGTAAACAAACCCATCAAATGAGCTGGTTCTATATCGATATTATCTTGGTCTCCAACCATAACGCATTCATCTGGTTCTAACTGAAATTTTTGAATCACTCGACCAAATGCCGCACCACTTCCCTTGCGTGCATCACCAGTCCCATCAAAAATACTGCCATCAAAAATATCTGCAACTCCCAATGCTGTCAAAACATTCTTTACCCAGACAATTGGTGCATCAGTTAAAACTGCTAGTTGATACTTCTGCTTTAATTTTTCGAGAAATGGCTTTAACTCAGTATTTTTCTTAATGTATTTTTCAGCTGGAATATCCCAAACTGTATTAAAATATTCTTCACGACTAATTTGAAATTCTTTTTCTAAAGCCAGACTGATTTGCTCGCCCCAGCGTTCTTGAATACCTTTCAGAACAACTTCTGCTTCGACCAAGGTCTTGCCTAATTTCTTGGCAATAAAAAGCGTGGCGTTTTTCAAAATCTCTTGATAAGCGCCCGATTGGTTGAACGAAGCACCTTCGTATTCGTAAAGAGTGCCGTCCATGTCGAAGATTATTAATTTAGTGTTCATACTCTTACTTTAGCGTGTATTTGGTAGAACGTCAAAGTTAAAGTCCATCTAACCGTCAATCAATAAAGCAAGAAAACAAGAAAGCAAAAAGATAACTATGGGAGAATAATTGCTTTTTTGTTTTCTTGTTTTTTTGCTTGCCGTGTACTTAAAGGAAACACTTTATAGTACATGGATTATTACAAAAAATATAAAAGGGCCAGGAGTTGTCTCCTTAGCCCTCAAGAACAGATCTAGCCGACCGTGAGCGCCCAGTAGTGGTGCTTCAGCGGCGCTTGGCTGGCGGGCTTGGTGACGCCCGTGTCGGTCATACCGATACGCTCGGCGGACTTGATGGAACCGATGTTGTCTTCGCGCAAGCGCGTCAGGACAAGCAAGGGCGTCTTGTACGCGATGAGTTTCTTCAAGAACGCCTGACGAAGGACATAGGCACGACCCTGACACTGGAATTCGGGGTGAACGATGAGTTCGCGTTCCCAGATAAGGAGCTTGTCCGAGTGCCCGTTATCGATGACCCACTGCGCCAAATCGTTACTACGGTCAGCCCGCAACTGCTGGAGCGAAAGAATGTCGTGCCAGTGCGCACCGACGATATCGTCACCGTAGAACATGACCATCCCTGTGAATCCCGGCTTCTCGAACAAGGGATCAAGACGTGCCATGACTTCGCCGAAAGTGAGATCTTCGAACCAAGGGAAACCAGCAAAAGCTGCTTGATAGACGCGAGCAACCGCTTCCTTGCGTTCCGGTACCAAGGGTTGAATGAGCATGGTTGACCTCAAAATGGTTGAACTGACTTTGCCTTACTCCACCAGAGTTCTAGCGTGGCGTGGATCATTGCAATTTAACATAAAACAAAAAGGCTGTCAATCTCAAAGAACAGATGTTAACCAATAATCAAAAAAGCAAGAAAACAAGAAAACAATTAGTATCCAATGACAATTTTTTGTTTCTTTGCTTTATTGCTTTTTTGCTTTTCCCGCTGTTCGCGAGCGGCGGGGTTTCTTGATTAATTGCTAAAATATTTTCTAAACTTTTTCAATTTCGATAGCAACAACACCAAACTCTTTTTCCTGTTCTTTTGTATAAAATTGATAATAAACTGATACCGCCATTTCAACAGAACTTGCTCCTGGAATCACTTTTTTAACTCCTTCTTTTTCAATCATCTCAGCAAAAGTTTTATAAACTCTCTTTCCTACAATCTTATAATTACTAACTTCATTTATTTCTAAAACATCCCCAACTTCAGCTTCTTGAAATTTCCCTTTATTTAAACGCCCTTCGACACTTTTTGCCCCAGAGAGAATATAGCTAAAATATGGTTCTTGAACATTAATTTGAATGATTTTCATAATGAATATTATACAATAATTAATTTTAAAAATGATGGAGCGGGCAGATATGCTACCCGCTCCAAACTCTGACTTACATGAGCTCAAAAGCAAAGACACGCATGCCACCTTCTTGTCTGACTTTTTCTGGCGGATAAATCGCGCTGTATGCCGCAATAGCAGCTTCTTTTCCCATCCCTGAAATCAGCTTATGAGGAATCTCGAAATCAAGCATCGCCGAAACACTGGCATAGGTTCTTATCGCTGTGATCTTGACGTCAACGTGCCGATGCTCCCAGAAAAATCTCACAACCTCCCCGACACGAATGCTACGAAGTGACGGATAGTTGATCCTTGCTTCGAGTGGTTTCCGTCCAGAAGCGATCTGCTCGAAGTATATACGCTTAAACCGTAGCTCTTTCATGACAGCTCCTTTTTCAGAACATATTCAGTAACCCCAAGCTGATACTTACCAACTTGCTGGTCAATGATATGGAATCCGTGCTTTTGAAAAAAGCCAAGGACTCAGGTTTGTTCTCGGAGACAGTTACGAGCAAAGCCCTATAACTATGCTCTCTTGCGAACACTTCCGAAAAAGACAACAATGCAGGACCGTGACCTACCCCTTTATGCTCGAGAAGGACCAAGAGTGTCGAAATTTTAAGATACGAAAGGTCATCCCGCACTTTCAGCGACAGCAATCCGGCCACTTGCCCACTGTCAGAGACGATGACATAAGCTTTCTTCAGACCAGCGCCTGTCATCCATTCATTAAGGGCCTTTGACTGATCCCCATACAACGGCTGGAGTCTTTCAACAGCGATTTGACGAAGAACATCATAATCACCACTCTCTACGGCACGAATTGCCATAATAGTCCCCCCTTCCTGTATACGGCAGAAGGCGTTGTTGGTTGATACTATTAAAATACAAAAAGTAAAAAATGTCAACTTAAGGGATACCCTAAGTTGATCAATAATCAAAAAAGCAAAAAAACCTGCACTATAAAGTCTCCCCCTTAAGTGCAGGACAAGCAAGAAAACAAGTAGTATACAACGAAAATCTTTTTGTTTTTTTGCTTTATTGCTTTTTTAATTATTGCCAAAATACTTTTGTCATCTTATAACACCCAATCCCATACTCCCCTACCAAGAGCGGATAAAATTCTTCGTCATTAATAACAGTTTTTTGGAAATCAACTAACTTTTCTTTGTTATTTTCGAGTTTGCCGTAAACCCAAAAAATGTTTTTATTCTTTAGATTATTCTTATCAATTCCCTTGCAGTAATTCGTAACAAAGTCATCAAGGATCTGCTTAAGTATTATTCGTAACTTCTCAGAATCTTTCGGCCCACATTCGATTTCAATTCCAGGATTAGCGAACTGAACAAGAGGACCAGTGGCTTTCTGTTCTTTCGGTAACCAAATAACAATGTTGGGGATATCAAATTGCAAAGCTAGAAGTAAATCATCGAAAACCAATTTTGTCAGGATAATAAATAGACCAGAATTAGCGACTGAACCATGAATATCAACGACATAATTATAATTTTTGAATTGTCTGACCAACTCGGCCGCGCGTTTTTCTTCGTAAAGTTCAGAGTTGATATTGCCTGGTGCGTTGCGATTCATATCAACATCAATAAATCTCTTATTTGCAGCAAATGCTTTTTCATTGGCGAGTATCCAGTCAAAGTTTTTATTGGCTGGCAAAGTTTGAAGAACATCAACACCAATCTTTTCATCGCCGTGAGTGGCGCCAAGAAATAAAATATCTTTTTTAGTGCCGTTTTTTTGTGGGAGGAAATGTTGGTCGTTGGAATTTAAAAAACTGTTCAGCTTATTTTGAAAGTTACTGAAATCTTTTTGGTAGAATTGGGGGATTTGGTTTAGGTTAAACACATTTTCTCTAAACATGCTACAAATAATTTTAATTTATATTAATTTTATTCAGTAAATTTTGAGATTGCTTTTGTAAATTCAATAAATACAAATCAAAATCAGGCAATAACTGCAAACGACCATCAGTTAATAAATACAAGTGAGTCAATTTAATTTTTGACAATAAATAACGATCATGCGAAACAATAACAACCGTTCCTTGGTATGTCAGTAAAACTTCTTCTAACGCTGTTAAAGCTTCCAAGTCCAAATGGTTGGAAGGTTCGTCCAAAATTAAAGCATTGACTGACTTTGCCGCAAAAAGCAAAAAAATTAATCTGGCTCGTTCACCAGGGCTTAAAGTACTTATCAATTTATCTGCTAATTTCGGCACAAAATTAAAAACATCAAGCAAGTGATAAATTTCTTTTGTAGGCAAACCTGTTTTTGCAACAACAAAATCAAAAATAGTTATCTCCAAGTCCAAATTTTCATGCTCTTGCATTAAATTACCGGCATGTAACCCAGGGCTGACATGCACTTCTCCCGAGATTGGCTTTAAATCCTGCGTTATAACTTTAAGTAAAGTTGTTTTACCCTGACCATTTAAACCAACTACGCCAACTCTGCTACCATATCCTATCTGCAAATTAATTGGACCTATTATTGGCTGACCATTATAACCAGCTACCACCTGAGACAAAGTGATTGTGGGTTTTGCTTTATCAAATTCAACATCCAGTGGGATTGATAATGGCACTCGTTTTCTGGTAACCTTCATATCAGCCATCCTAGTTATTTTCTTTTCTGACGCTTTAGCTTTTTTTGCCAGCCCTGATGATCTATTGCGCTGCGCCCCTCTTATGTACTTGTCATTATCATGCGGAGCTTGTTGTGCACCTTTTTGCGCCCACTGTTTTAGCTGTTCACTTGATTCTATAACCTGTTTAATTTTATCCTGCTGTAATCGAACAGCTTGTTTTTCTTTGGCAATCTTTTTTTGCATATATTCCAAATATTCGCTATAAGATCCTGAAAACACCTCAGCCTGATGAGTATACCAGTCAAGAGCAATTACTCTATCCGCGACCTTATCCAAAAAACGCTGATCATGCGAAATTATCATTACACTAGCTTTTGTTTTTTGCAAAAACATTTCTAACCAAATAATCGCTGGCAAATCTAAATTATTCGTCGGCTCATCAAGTAGCAAAAGATCAGCTTCTTGCATTAAGACACCAATCAAAGCTACTTTTGTTTTTTGACCGCCACTCAAACTGTTAATTTGGCGTTCTGGATTTAAATCAAACAAACCAACCCCTTTTAGCATGATTTCAAGTCGCGCTCGAAAAGAATGACCCTGTTTGCGTTTATACTGTTCTTGAAGATTATTATATTCAGTTATTTTCAAATCATCGCTCAAATCTTGTTCCAGCCGCTTCATGTTTGCCTCTATTTCAGTGAAGTCAGTCACAGTCTTAACATAATCTAAAATAGTTTGCTTTAAATTTAATTTTAACTCCTGGGGCAAATAAGCAATTTTAAAGTCAGAGGATTTATTAATTTCCCCTGAATCAGCTATATCCAAACCTGCTATAATTTTCAATAACGTTGATTTGCCGACGCCATTAGCGCCAACTAAAGCGATCTTTTCCTGTGGATTGATAGAAAAAGACACTTTATGCAAAACCGTCTGACCAGGGAAATCCTTGCTTAAATCTCTCACTTGCAACATATTTAAAAAAACTCCTTTAAATTGGATTTATTTTGAAGATCTTTTATTCCGATATTTAATATATGATTTCAAGCCATAGGGATCCTGACTTTTCGTTGAGCCTGCAAATAAATACGAGCAAGCAATACACTCATTTAAATTTTCTTTCCTGAATTGCTGAAAAACTTTATTATTTTGCCACGTCTTAACAAAATTATTATCAATCTTCGGTAATTTATCTTTTTTATTCTTGTAATATCCAGCCTCATTTAAAAAAGGACAGGTGACCATTTTCCCGTCTACATCGATTGTTAAACCGCTTAAAGTTGCTCGGCAGGTTTTTCTAAAATCGTTTTGATAAAGTATTGGGATTTGATTAAGATTAAACATATTTTTTATTATTGGAACATGAAAACATCTTTGGTAGGGGCTCAAAATTTTAAGCCCCTACCAAATTATTATTTTCTGATTTTATCAAACCACCGATTAAGAACTTTTGTATAACCTTTTTGCGGATCAAAATTTCTAACTTGAAATTTCTGACAGCTTATCTCTTGCCCTTTTTCATCTTTTAAATAATAAAATCTTTTTGTCGGCACAGCGATAGTTGTGTTTGAAACACCATCCCATTGGCTAATTTTAAAATGAGTTTTAAGTCCGCTATCCCAAGTAGGATCAACGAAAACCCATTTTTTATTTTCTGGAACATAAACTTTTAATAAAACATGACTTGCTTTTGCTTGTGGTGCCCGATTAACTATTTCTTTAGGAATATTTGTTTCGGCCCAAGTAAAATAACAATACACCAGGCGACAACGCAAACCAATGGCCTCCAAAAGTTTACTGAGGAGTTTGGCCTTGGCACCACAGGAGGCATTTTTGCCTTCTTCCCCCAAATAATATGGAATATCCCTGACTGCTTCAAATAATTTTACGCGTAATTGTTTGTTAGGTGTCATATGCTTCTAGAATCAATATAGCAAAAAGTGTAAAATATCATAATACACGACAGCCACCTATCAATGGCTAACGTTGGCTGGGGCGCTTTTTTATTTAAATATTTTTTTGATTTGCTTTGTACTAAGATGCAAATAGGACAATCGAGGGTCACAATAATGTCTACCAGTTTTAATTTTATTTCCGCTGAACTCTAAAACCAATACCATTGGTGTCCTATAAACTTTTTTAATCTTAGTATCAGGATAACTTTCAACTAATTCTACCATAACTACATTATTTCCTTCCGCAATATTTTTAATATCATATTTTCTTCCTCTGACAGGATAGACTGCTTGCATTTCTTTTTTTACAATTTTCGTTGCGGGAAATAATTCTCTCTTCCCTACATAAACCCAGGTCATTGTATAATCTCTGGTCATTTTTTTTAACGCAGAATCAATATCACCCCTAATTTCATCATCAAGAATTTCTAATACTGTTTTAACTTTTCTACTTATTTTTTCCATATTAATTTACCTGGTCGAGTTACTAATGAATTTAATTAATAATCTACAATTCACACTTCAATCGTAGCCACAAACACTACTAAAGTCAATGATTTAAAAAACTCGACAATTTGTTTTGAAAACTAAGGAAATCTTTTTGGTAGTGTTGTGGGATTTAAGTTGGGTTGAGCATGTTTATTTTGTTTATCTATAGTAGATTGTTTGTCTTTCTCCTATTAAAATGGTTTGTAGCTTATCATATATTCTATATGATCATCTATTAAATTAAAAAAGGAATTCAGTTTATTAGCAGTTATTCTCTTGTCCTTTGTCTGATTATTCTTCAAACAAACTATACTATTAAATCGAGCCACAACATTACTATCCATCCTCTTTTTAATTTCGTTCAAAAGATCTTGATTTGTCACACACGTTTTATATTGGAATTGAATAATCAATTTTGTAATAATAATCGCATAATGGAGTACTCTCTCCAAAATAGCCATATTCAAATTTTCCCTTGTCATTATTCTCATACACATATTGTAAATAGTTCCCGCCTCTCTAAGACTAAATTCTTTGATTTGTGCTTCGGAAAATTTTGGCAAGTAATAATTGGGGTCTTCACATCCAAAAACTTTTTGATATCCCAAATTTGCCTCTATAATTGATTGAATAATTTTGCCATCTACCATCAATAAATTAAAATTCCCTGTGCTCAAAAAATCTTTACTAATAACGACACCACCAATCTTTAAACCGTAGTTATCTTTAAGCTCATTAAAACAGTCGTTGATTTTACGCTTTTCTTTATAACCAATATTACGGACAACAAGTACGAAGTCTATATCACTATTAATAGAAACATCTTCCCCAACACCATAACTACCAGCACCTATGATATACGCAAAATTTTTGCCTAGTTTTTCTTTAATCCGAATAGACAATTCCACAAAATTTCCATCAAACATAATTTATTTGCTTAAATGCTTTAGCAATCATTTTTTTTTCATCTTCAAATGAGCAACGTTTTATTGCTTCCTCTGGTGGGACAAGAAAAGCATCTACGAAGCCTTCAGTTGCTAATGCTTTAAGTTTAATTTTTTTGCCTTCAATAAGATATGTACTAACAGTTTTGTTATGAGTCGCAAAACCATAATTGGGGGTAAAGATGTATGAATATTCACCAATCTTTCTTTTCACAATCCCGCTTATAAGACCTGTCTCCTCCTTAGCTTCCCTCAAGGCAGCATCACTCGCTTTTTCTCCATAATTAACATGACCTTTTGGTAAAAAAATACTTCCATCAGCTTTTTTAATTAAAAGAATTTTTATGTCCTCTTTGTTTTTAAAATAAACAACAGCACTCGCTGATAAATGCTTAACACTCCTCTTTTGTTCCATTCTAACAGCACGACCAACTAGTCCAACTATTTGCGATGGAGTTTGAAATGTAATGGAGTAAGATGCTACCTTTTGCAAAACTTGATCTGCAAAATCATTTTTGCCATAAGCTAACCGCCGGCAATCATTCTTCATGTCAAAAATTTCCGTGCAGTCTGTCTTTTTGAGCCAACTAGCACGATCGTATTTGGGATATAGAAATTTTGCCCTATGTGAAAAAACCAAAATCTCAAGATTCGCCTTTGACTTAGTCTTTGACAAACAAATTACTTTTGGTTTTGCCTTTAGACAATACCGCGGATAAACTATCATTGAAAGTTGTGCCCCTGAGTTTGATTTTAAACCAAAATCACTTAAAGAAAAAAGTCCGTGGCACCTAGAAGTATCATCCACTAAAATCCCACGACTGTTCAAATTGGTTAAATATTCATTACGTATATGTATTGGAAGATCAGGAAAATCAAGCACTGTATTGCTAGCAACATTATATATGCTAAATTCATCACTCACATACCCCTTGCTTTTTAAACTCAATTCCAAAGAAGCTGTAGTCTTGCCAACATTTGTTCCATCATCACCAAATAATATGGTTTTACCCTCAGACCAGACAGCTGTTGAGGCATGTAAAAGGAGTTGGGGTTTATCAATAGCTATTAAATCTGCAAATCTGAATATAACTTGCATTATCATAATAGGTAAAAGAGGGTCGACACGATCATCAAGCGTTGGTCCGGCAACCTCAACAGATCGATTCTTTAAATCAATTTTTATAGATCTTTTCGCCCCTGCTTTAAAAACAATTACCCCATCACTTTTTTTAACCAAGACCACTTTAAAAAACCTTAAAATATCGTTAATAACTTGTGATCCTTTTTTAATATCAACTTTTAAAACTATAAGCCCAATTTGTATATATTTAATCATAAATTGTTAAAGATAAAATTAGAGAAATTAGTGCAGGTCGAGGTTTGGTCGACCTGCACCGTTAAAACAAGAGGGATTCGAACCTATCGAGGTTTTCGCACAGACTCTCGGATGAATTATCAAAAACCACATCCGCAATCTGACAAACCGTGTTTGCTCCTCGATCCAACTTAACCTTATCCTTTTCATCGACAATAGTGCAAGCAACACTACTATCGACAGCCAACTCCAAAGAAGCACGATAGCAACGTGTTTCTTTGTCAACGTCCAAGTATACAATCTGAAACCTCTCTCCCCACATCAACTTTAAAAAAGCTGGGACATAAGGGTCATGCAAACTCTCGATCGAGAAACGTTGAACGTAGTAGTGCCTCTTAATGAAGTGTAGAAATTCCATCGCCACTTTTTCTGGAGTTACCTTTTCCCCACGACTTTCCACACATTCGATGAAATATCGTAACTTCAGCCGGTAAAAACCATGATGAATCCTCAAATACTCGGCAAAACTGCTTTTGCCACACTCGCTGAGTCCACCAAACCCTACTATCATCAAGACCGTGTCACCGATGCGTGGCAGGTGCAATTCATACTTATCGTTCAAGATCGCCCTCACTCTATTCTGAATTTCGAGGATCGGTGCGTCCACTTTAATGTGAAACGGGGACTTATCCATAAAACAGGCTCTTACCGCTTTTTGCAAGTGGGATTGGTAACGTGCGTACCGTTGACGCATGTGTTTAGGAAAAACGTCATCAGTAAAATTCAAAATACTTTTAATCGATTCAACAGATTGAAAATACTCATTGTTGGGAACCAACAAAATCTCAAATTCCGAAGGTTCATACTCCAATTTTGCAAGGAATCTTCGAGTTGTTTCAACCATTGCTTCTTGAATTCCGACTTTTTCTCGGGTCAACCATGTCGCCACGCAAACAGCCTTAAACATTCGCCACCCACGATCAAGAATCGTGATTTTTCCTTTACACTGGTCCTTCTCTCTCTTGTTAAGTGATTCAATTATGATATCTGTCAATTCATCAGCAGACACCGTTTCGAACCACCAACGGGACATCTCGGAGCCATGCAATTTTGGCCATCGCGAACTATATTCCGTCAACGGCCTTGTCACATAGAAGAGTTGTGAAAAGTCACGTGACAGCATCCTGATTTGCTGACTTTTTCCTGAGCCATCCAATCCGTTAAATGATACTTTCTGCATTTTAATTTACCTCCTTAAACAACTTTTCAGATATCGCTCTAGGCCGAACATCGTGCAGAGACAAAGATCCCAACTCAATCCACTCAAGCAAGTGCCTACCAGTATAACCCTCGCCATTTTTGTACTCAGGTCCAGTCCCGGTACCAAGAATACCGCCGATCTGTTCACAAAAGAAGAACATTTCCACTATTCCTTTTTCCTGCATCTTGATCTGGTTAGAGCAAAACAACTGCCCGACCTTCACTTTAATGCCCAACTCTTCCGTACACTCTCGGATAAGTGCCCCTTCAAAACTCTCATCACTTTCCTCCACTCCTCCGCCTGGGAAAACCCAATATTCTTCATTTTCCTTGATGCGGTGGATAAAAAGAACTTTATTATCACGAATGATAATGGCTCTTACTCGAGTCTTCATGTCCCTTTCTCCTCTTGTTCGTTGTTAAAGTACTGTAGAGGACTGTGATCCTCATCTTTATAGTATTATAACTTATCAAAACTACAAAGTCAGAATCACAGTTCTAAATAATTAATTTTTTAAACTGACTAAAAACTTTGGCTAAAACGGTACTCTTAATATCTTTTTTAACATAAAAACCACCACTAGTCAACACAATAAAGGTATATAGATTACCATTATTTATTTTGTCAAATTTGAGTTTCCGTATAACATCAACAATCCGTAACTCCTCTTGGACATTACCAAATAGTGCAATTTTGCTTTCGAATAATTTTGCTGTCTTTATAATTCTGACAAACTTTTTTTTGTTAATTGTTTTAAGGTTGTAAGATAATAATACTTCAAAAATAATTCCATAAAAAACAGCTGGACCATGGCGTAAAGCTAAAGTCAATTCTAAATAATTTGCTAAAGTATGACCAAGACTCAATGCTTTATGAATCCCAACTTTATCATTATAATCTACTTGAACAAATTGTTTTTTTACTCTCAAAGAAAATTTAATTATCTTCTCTTCATCCAAATTTACAGAGCTCGATAAATAATTCTCTATCATTTGTATGATCTTATAATCAGCGACCAACAAGGCATGCTTCCAAACTTCTACTAAGCCATAAACAATTTCTTTTTCCGATAATGTTTTTAAAAACTGCCTATCTATAAACACAAATTTCGGAAAGTAAAAACTACCCAATAAATTTTTTAACCCTCTAAAATTAACAGCCACCTTCCCGATAACAGCGTCAGACATACTCATCATTGTTGTTGGTATTTGTATAAAGTCAATCCCGCGCATAAATATAGAAGAGATGAAACCAACCATATCCGCTACAAAGCCTCCTCCGACAGCTACTAGACAACTTTTTCTATTCAATTTATAAATAATCAACTTTTTCAACAAGCATCCACAGTATTCAAAATCTTTATAGTGAGCCTTTGGATTTATAAAAACAATGCCACAAGCCCCACTTTTTTTTACTAATTTTTCTATATATTTTTTTTGTTTGCTAAAGAGATGTTTATCCACAAAGAAAAGTATTTTTTCGTAATCAACATCTTTAATTTTTTTAATGATAAAATCTGCTATATCGTGATCAACATAAATCTCTTCGGACAAAAGAATAGGTGTTATTTTTATTTTTTGCATATTATTCTACTAGAATCAAAATTATTTACAATTTTGTCGATGAATCCACCCTTCCACTATACCCCCCCCAATTTGACACGTCAATTTTGAGTGTTACAATAAAATTAGCCCTAAAGTACACGCTTCGCGTGACTTTAGGGCAAGCCATACGAGACAACATGAACTGACTTTATGGCAAGCCAAAAGCTGAAAAAACTAGCCTACATTTGACAAAAACAGCACCAAGTGCTACGCTTGTAAGTTCTAAAAGTCCCTCCTCTTGTTGAGGTGGGCATGATATGGTGCTGGATAACGGACCTATAACGGAACGAAACGGAGGAACCTGATCATGAAGCGCACGCATTTCGAGAACTGGTTCCTGGTGATCGGCATGATCCTTGCCCTGACCATGCTGGCCTGCGGCGGCGGCAACAACACCGGCAACGACGGGGTGGACCCGGACGTGGCCAACGACAACGACTGCAGCAACTGCGCCGAGGCCGACGTGGCCGGCGACGAGCAGACCGAGCCGGACAACGAGACGCCCGACGCTGACGTCCACGAGACCGAGACCACGACCCCCTGCGAGTACGACGAAGACTGCCAGTCTACCGCGACCACGATCTATGGATGCTGGCACGAAACCCTCCAGTGCATCCCCGAGCACTGCAACGAAAACAGCGACTGCGAAGACACGCCCAACGCCTGGTGCGACAAGTACATCGGATCCTGCCGGCCCGAAGGCATGCTGAGCCTGCTGGAGCCGTACCGGTTCCTGGAGGGTAACTGGAGATGCACGGAGGGTGGAGAGGTTGGATATATGTTCCCGCTCGAGATCCTGGGCTGGGACACGGACACGCAGTCCGCAAAAATGCAACTCGACCTAGGTGGCGTGTTACAAAATCAGTTGACGTTCCAGTACGACGGTGATAGCCTCCTCTTGGTCTCAGCAACCCTGGCCGGAGTAGAGCCGTGGTACAACCCCCAGTACGATGCCATCAACAGGGTCATCAGCTTCGACGACGATCCCGAAGGACAGGTGCACTGGAGCTTCCAAAAGCAATGGTAAACAAAGCGCCCGCAGAACCAGGTTTCTGCGGGCGCTTAATATTATTGAACTAAGCCTTATTAACGCTTATTGAGGCTTAACATAAATATATCCATCATAATACTCATAATCATCTGGATTTTTACAAAGATAAATCCCCCTATCCATACTTATCAATGTTGTCATTCCTGTTCCAGTCCAAACAGAATCTCTATTGCACCAATCCCAATTATCCATAAGCTGAACCTTTGGTTGGAAGCGGCAAACCCACTGCCCACCTATTTGAGTTTTACATGGGCTTTTATGAACATCCCCGCCACAATCATCAAACTTTCCTGCTGCATTTCCAACGTTGGCGTCGGAACATTCATAATTAGTGCTGTAAGAAAAGTATGATTCGTCACAGGCAGTTACATCGCCTAATCCGGGAACCGCTTTATTGTATACATCACCAAAACGAGATTCTTTTGTTCCGCCACAAGTAGCAGTGGTAGAAATACCTGCACACTCCCAGTTTTCTTTACAAGCATATCCATAAACAGAACCGGGAGCAGGAATAACCCCTGTGACATATGCGGAGCTTGTACATAAACCTAAATTCTCTACTGTGGCTGTTCCGGAAATTCTTTCGCAACGCGGTTTATGATTCTTAAATTTTCCTTCCTTGATAATTTCAGTATCATTATTGCCCCAATCAACCTTAATTTTTCTTAAAGGCATTTGATTATCCGAAGCCCAAGCATAGAACTTCATGACGACTTCATAGTTATTGCTAGATGATTCTAGATTTCCACCAGAAACACCATTAAGCGTAAACTTACCTGGAATAGCGCCATTAATTTTATTTCCCTCTGAATCTGTTTTACCCAGCGGCACCACAGCAGAAATAATTGGTGGGCCATTAGAGATTCCTTGTTGTGCTGTAGGAACATTTGAAAAATCTTTTGTAGGTGTATAAGAACCGGAATCAATATCATCCTTGTATGCGCCAACACCCTTATTTTTACTAGAATCCCAGATCCAACCATCAAATGTCTGAGCAAAAAATTGTTTTACAGCAGCAAAAGCAGTTTCTTTTGTATGAGTAGATGTACAAACCGCAGTATCACCAAGACAGCCCCAAGGCTTACCTCCGTAAGTATTATTAGTTATAGCCCCATCCAATAATTCATTGCCACCAATAACGCTATTAAGATACTTCCCCGGAATCTTCATTAAATTTTCCGGCTTACCATTGCCAGCCGCACTGCCAATCGGTTTTAAGGCCGTGTTTGCGCTAACCCATGAATCTGCATCTGTTCCTGTTTGGTTTATCCGTTTCTGATCAGTAGCTGTTGCTATCGCCCGTTTATAAATTTCATTTGTAAAAGCCTTATTTTCGTTGGTGATAGACACATCATTAACTTTCAACAATCTGTTGGCAAACTCATTCATGATGAAACGAATTTCAAATGCCTGTCCGCCAGAGCCACCCGTATCGTCACATTCATTCACCCAAAACCCTCTAAACTTGTCGTTTGAATCAAACATTAAACGAACCCCAAAGTAATTTCCTTCACCAGGATCACCGTTGCCCCAAGAAGTATCACAATTACCAACCAAATGAGCCGAATCCGATTCACCTAAAATAGTAACAACCGTACCATTAGGATCAATTGACTCTCCAGTACAAATTTCATCAGGCAAAGTCTGCTTGGTCAACGTATTGTAGCAACTCTCATCATCGTAATTAATGCCAGTGGCCATAAACATGGGCGCCACATAAGTAAGGTCTTCATAGTCTTTTTCAGGTTCATATCTTGATTTCATCTGGTTAAAATAATTCGAGTCTGGTTCAGCTGGATTAAAAGGCAAAACCAAATCACCTCCGCCAAAAACATATCTATTAACACTATTCGGATCTCCACGCCCCCCGGGCATTGAGCCAGAACCAGATATAGGCATGGAAGTATTTGTTGCCGCGCTGGACCAAACCACTTGCATATAAGTCCAATCTGTCCATGGCCCCGAATAAGTTGAACTAATATCCGTTTTAAGAACAGCTTCGGTCCCATCACTCTTATAGAACTTATACTGACTCAAACTCCCTTTTGACGTGGCATAATTATTTTGAGCTGCCACATCAGCATCTTTTATGTTTGACATCGGTCCGACTTCATTCTCATAATATCCCCAATCATCTTTATTTGGGATAAAGAATCCATCGCCAACATTAGCCTTTGCAGGATCAATTCCCACCGTGGTCATATACTGACGGCTGGTGTTGTACCATTCTGCACCAAAGTTGTTTTTACCGCACCAGTCAGTGTCTTCTGAATGCTCTCCGTCACACATAATCAAAGCACCCAAAATATCGTGCTTATAAATAGTTTCCGTAGACGTAAACGGAACAAAAGTTTCCAAATAATTTGTTGCTTGGCTACTGTCCACATCAACGTCAAAAGTAGCCACTAAATTTCTTACAGCTGGATCGTCGTCACCATTTGTAGCAGAAACCAAGGAGGCAACAGTTTTAACATATGGAATATTTGTATTTGAATTAGCAACAGCTAGAGGTTGAAACCAATCCACATTCCACCCCTTCGCCTCAGTAGTAATAAGATTTCCCATACCATCCGGCGGATTATAGCCCGCGCCTTCGTACATATTTTTGGTATTCTGCAAACCAGCTAAATTTTCGGTTGGATACCAAGTTAAACATGGGTTCTGACCCGTGGTGTTATTGATGGTAATGCTCTTGTCTCTCTCTAGACAGTATCCTTCCCAACCATAAAACTTATTAACTTTATTATCTTTATCAGATTTGATCATGCAACTACCGGTTGATTTTGCATCTTCTTTGACACCACAATCCAAGGAGCTGCAACTTGTTTTTGTTTTCAAAACAATATTATTGCCCTTCATTGTGCCAGCCGGTTCGGTTTCGCATTCACATAAAATAGCCGGATCTTCTTGGCAATAACCATCAGACAAAGATGAAACATCTCCATAAAAATCTAATGGATAATATTTAGTAATGGCGCCTCCTCCATAAGTAAACTCACTGTAAAAACAACCATAGTCTTCTGTCTTTTTCATTGTTTTTCCAGCCTTGGCTCCAATGTTATAAACGCTCCCAATTTTATCAGTATATTCAGCTGTCATTATTTTGGCGTTATTAAAAGCCTGTGTCCCTGTAACAACCGTTGGGAATGGAGTATCTTCTTTGGGGTAAGCTCGGCACGCTGGCGGAGGAGCAAGGTTAAGCGCAATTTGCTGCGTCGGATCAGCATTTCCTCTGACGCATGCATTACCAGAACAACGACAATATTCATTTGAAGTATTTCCCCCACAAAAAGCAGCACAATCAGTCGCCATAGTAGCTGGGGTACAGCCTGCTGATGGCGAAGCATCATAATTGGCTAAACGGTAATCTGCAGTTGATCCCCCAATATCAAAAGCATCATAAAAATTAATTGGGGCTAAACTTGGAATAGCATAACCGGAATAATCATAATCACTCCACTCAGTGTGCCTAGTGTCATACCCCTCACTCAATTTAACATTGTCTGTCAAAAGGTTCTCATCTACATGCTCATTCTCAAATGAGCCACACTTCGGTGCGTCCGAAGCGGTTGTTAAACTGGTACAAACACCCAGTTTATCGCAAACTTCCTGATACTTATTTAAGCTTGGATCCCATTCCCAGGAGGTTGATTTGCAATCATACCAAGCGCCACATTCACGATCGCGAACAACTTTAATGACAGTGTTTGAATCATTTGCGGCAGTACCTGTAGCTGGTGTTTGAATGTTAGCATCATAAGAGGCTTCAGCGTTGGCTGTTAACTGTAAACCAGGTGTTGTATCATTAAACATTAAACAACCGGTCTTGCGATCTACGGACGTACAAGTTTTATTAATTTGTTCATTGTTTAAATAATAATAGGCACGTCCAACACCATCGAGTTGCGGATCATCAGTTGGATCAACAAAAGCAGTACACTTGTCTTGCTCACCCGGACACAAACCAACCCAACCGGCATATCCGGCATCAGTTGATTTTTTCAAATGTTCAGTCCCATCATTATAATAATTTACTGTGCCGCTACACTCTGTATCTGGCGTTACACCTTTAGCAAACCAAGCCTCTTTATATTCTGTGCCAACCGCACCTTTGCGCCATTCGCACAACTTTGCTTCCGGGTTTTTGAAGAAATAAGTTATATCTGCTTCGTCTTTATATTCTTCGCAAGACAAAGCATAAGATTGACATAACGGTGAATTCAATGATCCAAATAAATCTGGATCAATTTTATAAAAATTTGGTTCCCAAGCGTCTATTATTTGTTGCGTTGGATTCGCTGGATCAATCTTATAAGTAGGCAAGCCCAAGGCCATACAACCTTTTTCAGTGTTCTTACATGACATCTTTGCTTCATTGACCAAATAAATCATGGAATCTGCGGTTGTTGTGCTTGTTTTAACCTTACAAACATTGTTTTCCCAAATATACCCTTGACCAGGACCAAAACTTGTTGTTGGATCATATAAAAAACCCAAACAAAGCACATTTAAATCTAATTGTAATGTTTGTGCCTGGCCTATTATATCCAGATAATCATATTCACATTTCTTACTAGGTGCAGAGCCAGAAATTCTTTTGACGCCCGTATAAGTTCCCCCACTTGGAGCGATCCCCGGATAGACCGAGCACACAACTTCATCTGGTACAGTTTCCAAGGATTCTTTTCCAAAGGCAGAAACACTATTCTTGGTATCAATTAACGCTTCGCAACCAACTTTGCTTGATGAGCACAGACCGGAAAAAGATTTTAAGTAATGGATATTACTTGCGCGATCGGTATATTCTTTACAACCAACCTGGGCTTGATCTAAATCCTCATCAAATAAATCTTTATCGCAACTAGCTGGAGTTTTCCAAGAATCTTTTATAACATATTGAACATCGGAAACACGTTTAATTTGTAAATTATCAATTTGCTTAGCTTGCGCATCACCACCATTGCCAGCTCCGCTAATTAAATCAAATGTCATCGGAGCATAAGCTTCTGCTGAAGAAAGGGTAAAGCTATAGGTGTATAATCGCCAATTTCCAAGCTCTGAAGGAAGTATCGGTGCTGAAATTTTCGTTGCGCCACCCATCACTTCAACTAAAACCCCCAAATTAACAGGATCTGCAGCATTCTTCTTTTTTGCCCAAAAACTAAGAACATATTCCCCTGCATCAAGAGAGAGTTGGCCTTGTTTAATTGATAGCCGATTCATTTCTGCGACTTGTCCCACAGGCAAAGTGACTACGTGAGCAACAGTTACTGGTGATGGTTCAAACTTTGTTTGCAAATCTCCAGCTGTGAACTGAGCATTAAACAAAATCTCTTCATTCCCCGCCTGATTTCCCTTATACGCCTTACAGCCAGCCACCGCGGCAGAACAAACCTTACTTTCACTAGGAATAGTCATGAAGATACACTCGCCATTATTGACATCACCGGCAGCTGACTCTCTCCAATCGCCTTTCTTCTCTAGACAACGAACCTTTGGCGACTTGCCTTCATAAGTTACATATTTTAAAGTTCGTCGGTATGGATGACAATCAGCCGAACATGTAATCGTTTTGGAATATTCACGATAATAAACACTCCCGCCATCATTGTAGAAAGCACGACAATTTGGATTTATTTGAGCTTCAAAAATTTCTTTATTACAAACCAAATTATCCGGTGCATCTGAGGTATCAGGAACACCATCCAAATCACTATCTAATAAATAATATGCCTGTAATTGATAGCCAGAACTTTCCTTGGCCTCCCAAGTATAGAAATTCTTACATTGACTTACTTTCTCTGGCAACGGTGCGCAGAGTCTGACTTCAGAAAAATATTCTTTTGATTCTTTTCCCTCATTTAGACTTTCTAAATTAGTAAATTCCTCACAACCAACTGCTGCGGCCGTACATTGTTTGGCTGTTTTTGGAATAAAGTAAACTGGAAAAAAACCTTTATCTAAAGAACTGGCATCTTCTCTAAAAGTGCTGTAACCATTACATTCTTGTGGGCAATAATCAGCAAAAGAAGTCATACCATTAACTGTTGCATTACCATCCGTATCTTTATATGCCTCGCAACCAACTTCATCAGCAGAACAAAGTTTTGCAAAACCTGCACAACCTTTTACTTTGTCTGTGGCTGCAGCATCATTTGTTTTATTGATTTGACTATCTGTTTCGGGGCGACCGTAAGCCGTAACCGGCGTAGTATCATAACAACTGAAATAACTTGGAGCTTGTTTTAAATATAAGGCATTTTTTGTTGCATAATCGCTATATTCATGTAAAGCAGTTGCAGAAGGCTGGTCAATTTCTTCAAAAACAACATTATCAACCACAACATTATCTGAAGAAGCTAAAAATTTAAGACTAACCTCTCCGCCAGCCACATCACCCGCGGCGCCTATCGTTGGTTGTACTTGAATTACCTGATAAACAGTTTCCCAATTATTAACATCCACAGCAGATAAATCTTTTTTACCAGTTGCTAAAGATGTAACTCCAATAGAACTATCAATTGCCTCTAACGATAAAGCAATATTGGCGGTAATGACCGCTTTTTTGGCTTTGGCAGAAATTGCATAATAACGGGTATAACCTTTTGGAACCAATGACAAACCATTATAATAAACATTTTCGTTAGCATTAAGACTGACTGCAGCTAAGCCTCCAAAAACATCTGTCGTTAACTCTACTGCTGTTTGAGTGGGATCAGTAGAATTAGACCAACTGGTCGCAGTATTATTTTTATCATAAGCAAAAGTAATGTCGCCGGTGAAAACCTCAAAACCACCGTTACCAAGTAAACTTGTCCCTAAACCAACCCCAGTGCGTACAAATCTAGTACAACCTTCATCCGCAGGGTTACATTCATAATCATTAATTTTTTTATTTAGAAAAAGAGATTCTGCCTGTGCTAGTGCCTGTGTAGTTCCGATGCTCCAGTTAGCAGTTATTGGATCTCGTTTAGTACTATACTGTTTACAACCAGCACTATTAGGATCGCAACCGGTTTTATCAACTGTATTTAATAATAAACTCGATTCTTTTCCTCCATCCACTTTTGTTAATAAACGACAACTGTCGTATTGTCCGGAACAATCGGCTCCACCGAAACGAAACACATTACTCTCGGCCGCGCAATACCCCCAAGCTAAACATTTACCGGTTTCATCTTGCTTCAAGCAACTTTTCATGTCAGCGCAAGAGGAAGCACGCTTGTCAGATCCAGATCCAATTAGAATCGGTCCGGGTACTTCTGCCTCACAACGCGCTTTTGGTGCGCGCAATATCCATTCTGGGTCAATTAAATGATAAAAACGATCATTCTGCGCGTTCCCTGTTAAAGGAACCGCAAATTTATCCATGGCATCTTTCAAAGTAACGGTTTCTCCTTCATTAACTTTGTTGGCGGCAATTTCCCAACCTATAGGCACAATACGAGCTTTTCTTAATTTTACTAAATTTGAATAACACCACCCCTGTTCATAACAATCACCTGTACTTGCTGTGTCGCGTCCATCAGCCGAAGAAATAAGTGGTAAATTGCCATTGATCTTGCCACTCTCGATGGCCTCGCGCAAGGACATTGGTTTTTCTTGTTCAGCCGCGCGCACAGCCTGAGCAAAATCGCCATCAATAACACAATTAAAAATCTGTCTATCTTGAGGGCAACTGGTGAATTGTGTTAATAAATCAATTTCCTTAGTTGAGGCACTATAAGAAACTTTTTGTATTTGAACCGCCTGCGCCACTTCTTTTTCTATTTGTTGTTGATTTTCAAAAATATATTGTTTCGGTTTGTAAGCAGTCGGGTTTGAGGTCACGCCTTTTTCAAACAGTTTTTTCAAAATTAACTCCGAAAAAGCTTTAGAAACAAAAGAATTCAAAAAGGCAGCTACCATGCTTTCTGGAATTTCTGTAATAACTTCCTTACTCGCATCCATTTCGGATTGAGGCATTTTCTTGGCTGCTTCAATTTCTTGCTCAGTTCGTGCTTTACCAGCGTATGCAGGAGTTTGAATTGTATCGCCAGTTAAAGACGTTTTAGCCTTCTGGCCATCGCCTTCAGCGCGTTGTTTTTCTTCTGCCGCAGCATCTGCAGCCTGTTTTTGTTTTAGATCATCATCTAATTTCAAAAAGCTGCCCAATTCAGCATATTTGACATCAAAAGCAACTTCGCCTGACTCCTGCAAATAAGCTAAACTCATGGCGCCAGGTTCTTTTTCAAAAGCTTTATATTTTGCATAAACATTATCGCCAAAAGCGTCCCAATTATCTATAAACTTTGAAAGAGTACAATCAACCGGTTGAATAATCATGCCAGGGTCTTCTAAGTTTGGCAGTTCAAGACCAATCATGATGCTGATTTTTACATTGGGATTTGGGTCGCAAATATCAAAACCGGTTTCAGCCCAAACTTCTGAACGTAAATTATCTAAAAACGTCCCCACGGTCGCATTCATGACATCATCCTTAAACTTCCCCCAAGCTTGCTCGTAAAACATAGCACCCTGTCCCCATTCACCAGTCGCTAACCAATTGACTGTCTGTTCCGCTAACTTTTGCGACAGATAGACGGTGGCGTTACGTAAAGCAATAGATGCAGACAGCACCATGCCTTTAAAAATCCTATCCATGACCGTTGTCTTAACCTCTGTTGTAGTTTCCTTAACTGTATTTTTTGCATCAATTGCTTGTATCGTCCCTGTTATAATTCCTTCCCCAATTTCAGTATCACCAATAACAATCGTGACGGCATTAGCTTCATTTTTCACTAAAAAAGAAGGACTAAGCAGCTGAAAAATAAAAAAGAAAACAACTAGGACTAAGGCTGTTTTCGTCAGGAATGAATGTCTTGGGGAATTCATAATATTTTTATAAAAATTTTATTGGATAATTTTATTAGCTTCTTCGTAAGCCTTTTTGTATAAATCTCTCAGGGTTGCATCATCAACCTGACTCAAAGTTGCATCATCAATCCCCTGCTCTCTTAAAGCATTTTTTATTTCTTCTATATCAACCGTCTCTACCTCAGCCATAATCCGGGCTGGTGTCTTAACAATTTCTTCTGTGACAATTTTAGTAGTATCAACACCCATTTGATTTGCTATGTCCGGGTTTTCTTTAAGAATTTGCGCATAGAAATCTAAAAGCTCCGGGTCTGAAATAAGATCTAATTGCTCTTGAGTAAACTTTCCCGAAGTCAAAAGCAGTGCTCTAATCTGTACCGCTGTCAATTTCAACTCTTCCTCCTTAACTACCTGCTGAGTTTGTTCTTCTGATGTATATAATTCCGAAGTTCTAAAACAATTTTGTCCAGAAGGACAAGTAGGGTCTTCCCCTGCCTTAATTTCTTCAATGTCCGTTTGCCCATCACTATCCGTATCGGCAAGATATGGACTAGTTTTATAAATATAAAGTTCTTCAAAATCATTGATACCATCAACATCAGTATCACGTTGTTTCAACACAGCTGGATCTTCTTGCGCTATTGGATTTATAACTTCAATCCCCGCTGTACGTGCGGCCATATCCGAGAGTTTGATACCACCGGGCATGGGGACTTCTAAAATGTCCCGCATTTGAAAAAAGGTAAAAACAAAAATTAAAATCGCCAGCGTAGCTAAAAATACCATCGCGGCGATTTTTTTTCGTTGCTTTTTTTGGTAAGTATAAAAATTATCCTCACCTTGGCTGTCAGCAGGCAAACCTGCGGGCTGCTCGGGTTCGACAAACCTGTTTTCTTCTGGATTTATTCCTTCCGCCATAACGTAAAAAACTAAATTCTAAATATCTTAGGAATTTCGCTTATTTTACTGCTCCGATAAATTCAGTAACCGAGTAAATTATATCACATTTTGCTTGTTTCAACAAAAAAAGTGGATAGTTTTCCACAATTACGAATTACGAATCAGCTGCGAATCTACGAATAATTGTCAAGCATCTCGTGGGAGCATATTACATACGATTTGCGAGCCTGCCTGCTCGTTGTCGCGTAGGTGCTGGTCGCGACCAGCACCTACGGCTGATTATCGATTCCGTACGTGTAAGTCGCGACTTACACGTACCAATGTTACGACTAGTTATCATTCAACCTCTGCACTAAATTCACCCAATCCACTAGACTCAACTCTTCAGCACGAGCGTTACTCTTATACCCCATTTCTATCAAAACTTTTTGAACCACCTCTTCACCGAATTTTTTAAGATTATTTTTAAGCTGTTTACGCTTTTGACCAAAACCCAATTTCACAACTTCAAAAAACTTTTCAGCCTCGACTTTAAACTTATCTTTACGAATATTTTTAATTTCAATAATCGCGCTTTCGACTTTTGGGCGTGGGAAAAAACTATTTTTCTTGACCAAAAATCTAATTTTCGGTTCTGCAAAAAACTGAACAGCGAGAGAAAGAACTGAATTCTCACCATTTTTGCGACAAATTCTTTCAGCCACTTCCTTTTGCAGCATCAAGAGCATTTCCGACGGAGCATATTCTCGTTCCAGAAATACTTTGAGGAACTGACTAGTAATATTATAAGGCAAATTCGCTATAACGCGATATGACTTCCCTTTGAAGGCCGCGCGGATGGTTCTATCATCAACCTTCATAATATCAGCGGCCAAGATTTGAAGTTTTGGTAATTTTTGATCTTCAAGACTTTGAATCAAATCTTTATCTTTTTCAACGGCCAAAACACATTGCGCGCGGCCGCAGAGTTCAGCGGTGAGCACGCCCCTACCTGGACCGACTTCAAGAATCATGTCACTTTTTTTAATATCAGCAACTTGAATAATTTTTTGTAAAATATTTTTATCAACTAAAAAATTTTGACCTAAGTATTTTTTGGGCTTGCCTGTTTTCTTTTTTTCATTATTTCTTTCGTTCATACGTTTTTTGTTTTATTTGCGAACCCCTCAAAAATTGAGCGTGAGCTCCAGCGGTTTGCGAGTCTCAATTGTCATTGCGAGAGCGCTCTGGGCAGACTCGAAGCAATCTCACATTTCTTGACTACAAATTAACTACTTATCCAAATCTTCATACCACTCCTTACTTAAATCCTCCCGAGTCTCAATTGTCATTGCGGGAGCGCTCTGGGCAGACTCGAAGCAATCTCACATTTCTTGACTACAAATTAACTACTTATCCAAATCTTCATACCACTCCCCTACTTAAATCCTCCCAGCCTTTATTCTCTTTAACAATCAAAGCTACTTTATTTTTCCTCGATCCTGCTTTTAGCTGCTTTTCCCTAGCAATCGCATCTCGAATATCATCATACTCTTCCCAATAAACGAGTTTATTTAATTTGTATCTCGCACTAAACGAATCTGGATATTTGCCTGTTTTATGTTCCCAAACTCTTTTGGTTAAATTTGAAGTAATGCCAGTATAAATAACACTATTACCTGCATTGGACATGAAATAAACAAAACCCTTTTTGTTCATATACTATATTAAAAAGTTTTCTCTATTGAGGAAATGTTAGCAGCTCAGGGTCATTAAGATTTCGGGGATTGCTTCCCTGTACCATAAAGTGTTCCATGCAGTATAAAGTGTTCCCTTTAACTACATGGCAAGCCCTTTAGGTGCGGGGTAAACAACCTGTTTCACGGCTTGCCATGCACCGTAATGGTGCGTGGTCTCGCAATGACGTTTAGGATATGACTAAGCGATTGCCACCATGCACCATAAAGTGTTCCCTTTAGATGCATGGTAAACGCCATCGTTGAATCCATTACAAAGTAACGGGCTCGCAAATCGGATGAGGGCTCCCCGCTTACCGGCGCAGGTCTACTCGCAAATCGGATGATTTAGTAGCAAACCATTCAACCGTCGCCGCAACACCCTCTTCAATCTTCGTCTTCGGCGACCAGCCAAGATTTTGCTTAATCTTTTCCGCGCTCAAGCAACTCACCTTTTGCCCAGAAAAAACATCTACATGTTTTGGTTCAAAATCCAAATCTAGGCTACGCCGCACCATGTTAAATATTTCATTAACAGTAGTTTGACGTCCAGTACCGACGTTATAAGTATCATTTTTGTCGCTTTGAAAAACACATAAATTAGCTGCCACCACATCACCCACATAAACAAAATCACGCGTTTGATGCCCCTCGCCATGAATCATGATTGGTTCACCGGCCAACATCTTTTCTGCAAAAATAGCCACTACGCCTGCTTCTCCCTTACTATTTTGTCTTGGGCCATAAACATTAGCATATCGTGTAATACCATAACTCAGCCCTTTTTGTTCAAAATAAAAACGAACATAATTTTCAACTGCTAATTTTGCAATCCCATAAGGTGAAAGCGGAGTGCAAGGATAATCTTCTGGCGTTGGAATTGTTTCCGCCTCGCCATAAAGCGCCCCACCCGTGGACGAAAACATAATTTTTTTAACACCATGCTCTACGCAGTTATCAAGCACATTTAAACTTCCGATGATGTTAACGTCCGCATCAAAAATTGGATCATCAACCGAACGATTGACATTAATTTGTGCTGCGAAATGAAAAACATAATCAGGTTTTTCTTTAGCAAAAACTTCAGCCAGTTCTGCATCACGGATATCAACTTTGTAAAAAACTAAACTTTCTGGCAAATTTTCTTGTTGACCAGTCGAAAGATCATCCACCACGACAACTTTGTAGCCTTCTTTAATCAACAGATCAACTTGGTGTGAGCCGATAAACCCAGCTCCACCGGTTACGAGGATTTTCCCTTTGCTCATATAATTACAAATTACTAATCAGCTACGAATCTACGGGTAATCGGGTACGTGCAGGTCGCGACCTGCACGTACCGTTGATTGTCGTCTGCGTACGTGTAAGTCGCGACTTACACGTACCGACACAAAATTATTTACTGGCTCGCCTTCCATTGTTCGAATGGAACTAGCCCCTCAATTTTAAACTCACGATTGGCTTGTTCCTGAATTATTGGATGCTGATTTTGTCGCCACAAATAAACAAAAACGAATGAAAGACAGATCAGAATCAATATCAAGAAAGACAAAAATATATAGCGCATATTATTTAACTTGCGACCGCAAATAACTTTCGATGAACGGCATTAATTCCCCATTCAAAACTTCATCAACATTCGTAGCTTCAAAATCAGTTCTATGGTCTTTCACTAATTTATAAGGGTGGACAACATAAGAACGCGCTTGATTACCCCAAGCCGCTTCAGTATATTCACCGCGCAAACGCGCCCGTTCTTCTTCCACTTCTGTTTGATAATATCGTTGCAATTTTGTTTTTAAAACACGCATGGCTCTTTCTTTGTTTTGCGCTTGTGAACGTTCATTTTGACAAGTGACAACGATATTCGTCGGAATATGTGTAATGCGCACCGCAGAATCTGTTGTATTTACACTTTGCCCGCCAGCCCCACCAGACCGAAAAACATCGATGCGTAATTCTTCCGGCTTCACATCCATTTCCACACTATCTGGTAAATATGGCAAAACTTCAACCAGCGCAAAAGAAGTATGACGCAACTTTTCCGCATCATAGGGCGAAATACGCACGAGTCGATGAACTCCGCCTTCAGATTTCAAGTATCCATAAGCGTGTTTGCCTGTCACTTCAAAAAGAACACTCTTAATACCAGCTTCTCCACCGTACGAAGTATTAATAATAGCTGTTTTCCAACCTTGTTTTTCGCAAAAACGCAGATACATGCGCAATAACATTTCAGCCCAATCTTGAGCGTCGGTTCCACCCGCGCCAGCATGGATAGCAATAATCGCATCTTCAGCATCGTATTCACCAGAGAACAAAAGACTGAATTCTTCCTCAGCAAAAACTTTTTCTAGACGCTCGATTTGTTTTTCTACGTCCGCACTTAAATTAACTGATTGATCTTCTTTATCAATTTCAGTAATTTCTAATAAATCTTTCAATTCTTTTTTTATTTTACTCCAAAGGTTCACTTCAACTTCTAGCTCGCTCGCTCGACGTGCAATCATGGCTGCCTTTTCCTGATTATCCCAAAATCCCGGTGCACTCATTTCATTTTGCAGTTTAATAATTTCTTGACGCTTCTCATCAATCTTAAGCAGTTGCCAGGCCGTTTGTAAACGGTCGCGCAAGGCTGCAATGCGATTAATAAGATCTTGCATATTATTTTGTTCTTTCAGCTAGTTTAACTGTGATTGTTTTTTCTTCCTTATCACGCGCATATTTGACTGTTATTTCGTCGCCAGGAACATATTTATTAACTTCTTGTAGTAGCGGATGTTCTAAATCAATCTTAACACCATTTACTTCTAAAATAATATCTTTTTCTTGTAAACCTGCAGCCGCAGCGGGGCTATCTGGAACAATAGCAGTTTCGTCTGCATCGTTACCGCTTAGGATTAAAGCACCGTATGTATAATTTAAACCCTTTTCTGTCGCAATGGCATCATCAATTTGCACGTAACGTACTCCAATCCAAGGACGTACAATTCTGCCAAACTTTTTCACGCTTTCAATAACACTTCTAGCTTGATTTATGGGGATAGCAAAACTAATGGATTGCCCTTGTTGAGAAATAGCGGTATTAATACCAATCACTTGTCCAAAAAGATTCAACAATGGACCGCCAGAATTACCTGGATTAATAGCAGCATCTGTTTGGATGGCGCCATCGATTATCTCGGCTCCGCTATTATAATCCCCTGCAGTTATACGACGATCGATTCCGCTAATAATGCCGCGCGTAACTGTATTTCTAAATTCACTAAACGTATTTCCAATGGCAATCACAGTTTGTCCCAATTCGATATTATCAGAATCACCTAAATCAACTACCGGTAAATTAGTAGCTTCGATTTTCAAAAGAGCCAAATCACTCACAACATCGCGAGCAATAATTTTGGCAGGATATTTTTCCGAGCTATTTAAAATTACCGTGTATTCAGCGGTTTCATCGAAAACAACGTGTTTGTTCGTGACAATTAATCCGTCGCTCGAGACAATAAAACCTGTTCCCCCACCAATTTCTTGCGTTTGTTTGGCCTCTGGTTTTAAAGTAATTCCATTATTTTCTAAACCAACAATATCTGGACCGGTTTGGTTATAAATATTTTCTAACGCTTTGCTAACTACAATGCTCACAACCGAAGGTGCTACTTTTTTAACTGTATTAATTGTAGCCGCGTCTTCTTGGTAAATTCCATCTTTATTTAATGACCCATTGTAATTACTCGAAACACCTAAAAATTCTTGGCCCCAAGAACGATTCATTAGATAGGGACGTAAAAACAGAGACCCCAAAGCCCCACCCAAAGCGCCAACGAATAAACTGATAATTATAATTAGAGCTAAATAACCACGTAATTCTTTTTTTTGCATATTTTGGGTTACGAATAATTTTTTATTTTGGTGTTACGAATTACTACTTAACTCCGACATGTATCATGTAACATGTATCACGTTTTTACTACATGATATATGATACATGACAAATCCTAACTACTTGCTTTGTTGTTTACTTGTTTATTTGCTTACTTGTTTACTTGTGTATAAATAAAACACTCTGCGAAACGCAAAGTGTTTGATAAAATCATTTCTTTAATAAATCCAGGACATTATTGTAAACTGCGCCACCACCAGTAGCTGAATTAAATTCACGCATCATACTCTCGTAAACCTTGATGGTCTCGCGCAAATAAGGGATGGCAAAGAAAATTGCTAAGAACAGTGGTACAATAATCAAAATCAATTTCAGGATATTCATGATGTGCTGCATGAGAATATAACGTTTTATTTTCATGAGCATCCGGTGCGTTTCTTTACTATACTCTAAATTTTTTTGTAGAAGCTGTTTTATTTCCTCCTCATGCATATAAAATTAGCGAACACGACAAACTTTAAACCAATCTTTAAATGTTTGCATTATTTCGGTTAGTTGTTTTTTGGTATATGTGACTTTACTTAAAAATTCGGGGTCGACTAAAGCACCCGCTGGACGGAATTGTTGTAAAAAATATTTGTCTGCGCCCTTAATTTGACGCGCCATCGCTACAATATCATTTTCTGAATGTAAGGCCGGTAAAACCGTGGAACGAAACTCATACGGGATTCTACCTTCCTTTATCATTAAAACACTTTCTTTAACTTTTTCCAAGTCTGAATCGCGAGTAACAACCTTTAAATATTTTTTCCAAGGGGCTTTAATGTCCATGGCAATATAATCAATTAAACCTTTATCAATAAGCTTTTTTATAACCTGCGGACGATGACCGTTGGTGTCGAGTTTCACTGCATAGCCCAGATGTTTTATTCTTTTGATAAAATCCAACAGATCATTTTGTAATGTCGGCTCTCCACCAGTAATGCAAACACCATCAACTAAATCTTTACGACTTTTTAAAAATTCAAAAATCGTTTCTTCGGGAATAACTTTTGCGATACCTTTTACAATTTCTGGGTTATGACAAAAAGAGCAGCGATAATTGCATCCAATAGTGAATATGGTCGCTGCTATTTTACCAGGGTAATCGACTAAAGTCGTTTTTTGTAAACCGCCAATGAGCATATATTCGGGCGTTTATCTGCGTCGAATATTAAAAATCTAATTTAAAGCCTTATCGTATGTTTTGCGATCGCTAAATTCTTCACGTTTGCCCTTATTCCAACGATGGATTGGGCTTAAATAACCAACGACGCGAGAATACACTTCACACTTTTGACGCTCCATTTTTTGTGCTGTCATATTTTTATTAGTATTAAGGGAAAAGGGATGTGGGATATGGGTTTTCGCTTACCCCTGACCCCATAATGCTTACCCCAAATAATTTTTATTTTAATTTAATATTTGTTTTTTAATATTTTTAATAGCTTCGTCGGTGTAACCCATTTCTTCGTCGCAATAAGGACAATATTCATGTTCGCCTTCGATATAACCATGTTGAGGGCAAACGCTGAACGTTGGAGTAATGGTAAAATATGGCAACTTGAAATTTTCAGCAATCTTTTTTACTAAAGCCTTAGTGCTTTCTGCAGACGGCATACGTTCACCAATAAAACCATGTAAAACTGTTCCGCCAGTGTAACGAGTTTGCAAATCGTCTTGTAAACGTAAAGCTTCAAAAATATCATCTGTGTAGCCGACTGGCAGTTGGGTAGAGTTTGTATAATATGGAGCCGCATCGCGAGCCACCACCGCCTCTTGGTTAGCCACAATAATATCTGGAAATTTTTCTTTATCTAAACGAGCAAATCGGTATGCCGTACCTTCGGCTGGTGTGGCTTCTAAATTGAAAAGTTCATTATTTTCATTTTGATAATCCATACAACGTTCGCGCATAAAGTCTAAAACTTCACGGGCAAACTTATGACCTTCGGGTTCAGCAATATTTACTTTTAAAAGATTTAAACATGCTTCGTTCATGCCATTTAAACCAATGGTATTAAAATGGTTTTTCCAATATTCACCAAAACGTTCTTTAATAGTGCTCAAATAATGTCTGGAATATGGATAAAGGCCACCTTCGGTAAAACGTTCGAGCGCATTACGCTTGATTTTTAAACTAGTTCTGGCTAAATCCATTAATGTTTTCAAACGTTCTAAAAATTCTTCCTTACTTTTTGATAAATAGCCCAAGCGCGCCATGTTGACTGTCACAACGCCAATAGAACCAGTGAGCGGATTAGCACCGAATAAACCACCGCCACGACGGCGTAATTCGCGATTGTCCAGACGCAAACGGCAACACATGCTGCGGGCGTCTTCTGGACTCATGTCGCTATTAATAAAGTTTGAGAAATATGGGATGCCGTACTTAGCCGTCATTTCCATTATTTTGTTGATAATCGGCGCATCCCAATCCCAATCTTTAGTGACATTATAGGTTGGAATTGGCCAGCTCAAAACGCGTCCTTTTCTGTCGCCTTCCGTCATAACCTCAATAAAAGCTGTATTAAACATGTCCATTTCTTTTTGAAAATCACCATAAACTTCTGTTTGTGGTTCCCCACCACGCAAAACAGCTTCTTTTGCGATGTTTGATGGAACAAATAAATCGAGAGTTACATTTGTAAAAGGTGTTTGGAAACCAACACGTGTTGGCACATTGATATTGAACAAAAACATTTGTACTTGTTGTTTGACTTCATCGTAAGTCAAATTATCATAACGGATAAATGGCGCCACATAAGTATCTAAGCTGGAAACTGCTTGTGCACCAGCAGCTTCACCCTGTAAAGTATAGAAGAAATTAACCAGTTGACTAAGAGCAGTTGTAAAATGTTTGGGTGGTTTGCTTTCAACTTTTCCACGAACACCGCCAAAACCACGTAATAATAAATCTTTAAAATCCCAACCGCAACAATATGGAGCTAAAAGTTGTAAATCGTGGATGTGGAAATCGCCGCTAATATGAGCTTCGCGAATATCTGGTGAATAAACCTTATTTAACCAATAATTGGTGCTGATGCTTGAAGCGACATAATTATTCAAACCTTGCAATGAATAATCCATGTTACTATTTTCCTTAACTTTCCAATCGAGTTGGCTTAAATAACTTTCCATGAGCTCATCGGAATTGATCATGCTTTGGATATCGCGCATTTTGGTATGCTGATCGCGATACACAATGAAAGCCTTAGCCACTTTTATTAAACGTTCTTCAATTAAGACTTCTTCCACAAGATCTTGAATTTCTTCAACAGCTGGGATGGAACGTTCGTGAAATTTTTTATTTAGAAGTTCAACCACACGATCTGAAAGTTTATCTGCTCTTTCTTGATCTGGTTCACCGCAGGCGCGCATGGATTTAAAAATAGCTTCAGCGATTTTTTCTTGTTCAAAATCAACAATGCGGTCGTCGCGTTTGCGAATCTGGATAATTTTGTTAGCAGTATACACCATAGAATATTTAATAATTTCCCCCTCCAGGTTTGTTAAAATCTTCGTAGAGACTAAAAAAATAGCCCCTAAAAAACTTGCTTTGCAGCGAATTTCTTGTCTCTATTGTACCTCATTTTTAGGGGTCGTAGCAACTTCCTAAATTTGTAAATTTAAAAGGCTAAATTGACGTTAGATTATGTGTCGACAAACACTTTTTTTGAGATAAAATTTTTGACTGTGGATAAGTGAAAAAAGCAAATTCCTTAGCTATAATCAAGAAAGCAAAAAAGCAAGAAAACAACTGCTTTAGATTTGTCATAGAACATAGATCATGGATCAAAATTTACTAGTCCCTAGTCTCTAGTCACAAAGCAATAATTCGTAACTTCGATATAAAATGTGTTATTCGTAACAAAAAAACACCGCACACAGAATGATCTGCATGCGGCTTAAGTACTTCTCAGGCTTGTGCCACCTGCTGAAGGATCACCTCACCGATTTGCTCGTTCTTCTCGACGACCTGGACGACGATTTTCAACATGCACCGTCGAAGAGCGTTCGCAACCTCAGCACCAGTTACCTTGGTCAAGTCGCACATGATGGTCGCAACCGGCAACTTCTCTTGCGCAACATCGAACTGTGCCACGAGTTGAAGCAAGACCTGGTCCGCAGTGTCTGCACCCAACTGCCAGTCGGTCACGATCACGTCGGGTTTGAAACCCTTGATGATGAAACGTGCCGCATCGAGATCCTCGCATCCATGGACCTCGTTTCCTCCGCCACCCTGACCGAGGAAACGAACCAAAGCGCGGAGCTGTTCGAAGTCACTGCAAAAAACCAAGATTTTTTTCATTCTTTTCCTACTTTCAGGCTTGTGCCTGTTGCTGAGCGAATTTGACCAGAGACGCCACGAGTGCCTCCTCGGGTTGCACGATGAACGTCACGTCGAACGATTTCAGAACCGACACGACGATCAGTCCCAACTCAGGCTCGGGTGTAGCGAAGATGGCGAGAGGCAGATTCTTGCCCTGCGATTGCACTCCACGCAAATGGAAGAGAACTTCACGCGACCAGGCATTAATCTGCCGCGCTTCACCACCAGGCACCGCGGATGATTCCACGCAAGCCGCAACTACGGCCACGGTAGGTTCCCACCCAATGACAGCAGTCAAGACTTCAGCAAAGAGAATAGCAGACCTTGCACGACACGTTGGGCGAGAGCTTCAGGCTCTTGACGAGCTTATAGAACCGCAACGGGAAAGGCGCAAAGAACAAGATTCTTACTTCTTTCATTGTCTCCTACCTTCAGGCTTGCGCCAAGCGCAGGATCGCGTTGGTAAAACCTGCTGCTTTATAGATACAGGTCGCACCCTGAAGTCCAGCTTCGTCATCGACCATTTTCCGATTCAGTCCGTTGAACGGCAGGAGCCAAGCGTACTTCACGGGAAATGTTGCACTCTGCTGCAACCGGAACTGCGTCGGAATCATGATCGCACCGATCCCGTCGAACATCCAGTCGATGACCACGAGTGCCGGCGTTTCACGCTTCAGCGTAGCCATGGCCTCGTCGTAGGTCTCGGGCGCGAACACGGTGAAGGAAAACCCTTCCAAGGTCTCCTTGATCATCCGACGAAGACCAGCTCCGTCTGTCAGAACCATGATGACACTGTTAACCATGACACACCTAGTATCTATTTCTTGGCTAGAGGTTAACACAGAAGCTTAGTTTTGTCAACACAAAAGCTCCCGTATTACCGAGAGCCTGTTATCCTAAATTCTTATTCTAATTTCTTTGACTTAATTCTTGTTTCATCATAGTTCATAGAACATAGAGCATGGATCAAAAAGTTGGGTTAAGCATTAAGGTGTATGGGGTAAGGGGCAGACTAATTATTCCATAACCCTTATACCTTTTTCCTTAATACTTTCATTACATCATTTTTCTACGTATAAAAGCCGGGATCTCCAAATCTTCATCATCCCCTGCAGTCGCTGTACCAGGATTAACTACCATATCTTCTGGACGAATTTTATCTGGGTCTTCTTGCTTTGGTTCTAAAGTACTTTGTTCTAATCTTTTGGCATCAAAGTCAATATTCGGTTCTGGACGTCTGTCCATCAGTGAATCTCTGGCTGAACCTGAAGAAGCCGATGAAGCTGTTGGAGCTGATTGAGTCGACACAGGAACATCTTTTTTAATTGGAGCAAAATAATTTGGAGTAGATGGTTGCATGGCATTCACACGTAATAAATGACTCTGCACACCAGGTTGATCAAAACCAGTGGCCACCACCGTTATTTTAATTCTATCTTTTAAATTATCATCAACAACTGCGCCAAAAATAATGCGCGCATCACTATCGACTGATTCAGTAATTGTTTTTGCAGCTTCACTCACTTCGTACATGGTTAAATCTGGGCCACCAGTAATTGTGAAAAGAATTCCTTTAGCTCCTTCAATTGAAACTTCCAAAAGAGGACTGGCAATGGCAGCCTTAGCGGCTTCAATAGCACGATTGTCGCCGGCTGATTCGCCCATGCCCATGAGTGCTGAACCACTATTTTCCATAATAGTTTTAACATCAGCAAAGTCGACGTTGATTAAACCGGGGAGTGTAATCAATTCTGAAATTCCTTGAACACCTTGGCGCAAAACTTCATCAACCACACCAAAGGCTTCAATGAGTGGAGTTTTTTTATCAATAATCTGCCAAATACGATCGTTAGGAATTGTAATTAAGGTATCTACTTTACTAGCTAATTCTTTTAAGCCTTCTTCAGCAATACGTTTGCGTGGGCCACCTTCAAATGAAAATGGTTTTGTAACTACGGCGATTGTTAAAGCGCCCAACTCTTTGGCGATTTCTGCAACTTTTGGACCAGCACCAGTTCCAGTTCCGCCACCAGTACCATAAGTGATAAAAACCATGTCAGCACCCTTTAGCATTTCGCGAATTTCATTTTGAGATTCTTCCGCGGCTTTGCGGCCAACAGCAGGGTTCATACCAGCACCCAGACCACGAGTAGTGCTCTTGCCAATGTGGATTTTCTCGGGCGCTAAATTGGCCTGAAGAGATTGTAAATCAGTATTTAGAGAAATAAATTCAACGCCTTTAATATGGGCTTGAATCATGCGGTTAATGGCTGAATTTCCGCCACCACCCACACCAACGACTTTAATTTTGGCGAAAGTTTGTATCTCTGGTTTGACTTCTGGCATATTTCTTTGTGTTATTCATTCCCCCTCCAATTTATAAAATATATATCATGAAATTAAATGCTTGAACCAACCCTTAACTTTATTTGCCGCATCTTTAACTGAACCCAGTTTATGTGCAAAGTTAAATTTGTTACCGCCTTTTTCGCTAATAACACCATAGCCCCACATAACTAGACCTAAGGCAGTTGAAAAAGAAACATCATTTACTTTATCGACAGCGGTATTAAACCTTTTATTGTTGCCAATTGAAACCGGCAACATAGTTTTCTTTTTACCAACCTCGATCATGCCATTCAATTTTGAACCACCACCGATCAAAACAACGCCAGCTGGCAAAAGACCTGAACGATTTATTTTTTGTAATTCTTGATCTATTTTTTGAAAAATTTCTTCAACCCGTGCTTCTATGATTTCCGCAATATATTTCTTGGAAAAAGTTTGGTCTTCTCCACCGTAATCCCGGAGGTTAACCTCATCATCTTTATTAAATTCTTTGACTAAAGCGCTACCAATATCTAATTTGATTCTCTCGGCCACATCTAATGAGGTTTGTAATCCGATCGCCAAATCAGCTGTAATATGATCTGCACCAAGAGGTAAAATAGCGACGTGAATAACATCCCCTTCTTCAAAAACAATCAATTTTGTGGTGGCAGCACCGATGTCGACTAGAGCCACGCCCAATTCCTTTTGACGTACAGAAAGGACTGCCTCGCTGGCCGCTAAAACTGACAAAACTAAATCATTAATGTCTAGTCCTGTACGATAAATACTCTTTGTTAAATTTTTAATTTGGGAACTTAACCCTCGAATAACTTGCGTTGTAACTTCCAAACGGATGCCGCTCATGCCAATAGGATCTTTAACTCCCGATTGATTATCAATAGAAAATGATTTTGGGATAACATGCAAAACTTCGTAGTTAACTGGTGCGGCAACCGCACGTGCAGCTTCGATAACGCGACCCACATCATTCTCTTGAATTTCTCCATTGGTTCTGGCAATGGCAATAACACCATTACTCTCTTGCGAACTGATATGAACTCCGCCTATACCAACCCAAACATTTTCTATGGGTAAACCAATCATGCGTTCAGCTTTTTCTAAACAAGCAGAGATACTAGAAACAGTGTCTTCGATACTTACAACTGAGCCCTTGTTCATACCCAAAGCAGGGACCTCAATTACACCAATTACATTTAATTGTTCATTATCATTATTTTTTGCTAATTGGCCTACAACCACACGTATGCTGGATGAGCCAATGTCTAAACCGGCGAGGATGTTTTCTGCCATAATATTTTTATTTTCTCATCTATAATTATAGTATAAAATTTTCAATTCTCCAAGGAATTATTTTTTGGAGCAAAAAGACCCTATTTAAGGTCTTTTTCGTTCCTTTTGCACAATTTATGAGTTCAGTTGTAAATAAGGCAAGAAAATGATTAAACCTAAAATAAGAGCAGCTACAGACGCCACAAGAACCATACCAGACATAATATCTTTTATCTCCCCTACGTATGGGTGTAAGCGTGGTTTAAACAGATCTACCAATCTTTCAAAAACAGTATTCAGCATTTCTAAAATAAAAATGAGTGCAATCATCAGAACTATAATCGTCCATTGCCAAGCTTTGATTTGAAAATAAAAACCAAAAAAAGCTACAAACAACGCAGCTAGTAAATGAATCTTAAAATTTTGTTCTGTACGAATTAAAGAAGCTAAACCAGCAAAGGCATGTTTAAAGCTTTTAAATAGTCGCATTATTTTAAGCATAAAATTTATTTAAAATCGTTTCTTCTAATGTTTCCATTGCAACGGCTTCTTCTTCTTTAACATGATCATAACCAGACAAATGTAGATAGCCATGGAGAGCTAAACGCAAAACTTCTTTTTCAAAACTATGTTTGAATTCTTTCGCCTGTGACTCGGCTCGTTTACCACAAATTATAATTTCACCAAGATCAGCAGATTTTTGATCATCTTCGAAAGACAAAACATCTGTCACCGCATCTTTGTGCCTATATATTTTGTTCAGCTTCTTAATTTGAGGTGCTGAGACGAACGCTAAAGAAATATTTTTCTGACCTTTTTGTTTAATATTCTTTTGAGCTAACTCAAGCAATGAAACAATCTTTTTTCTAGAAACACGAAAAACAGTCTGATTGTTTATTTCCAGAACTATCATACTATGGTTGTTGCGGTTTGATTAAACTAGCTAAGTCACCCGTGCAGTTTTCAACAGCCGTTAACCCAACCTCGAAACCCTTGGTCGGATCATATTTACATCTCATGGTTTTTCCGGCCCAAGTAGCATCTGAAATCTTAGTGAAACGAGCCGCATAAACGCAGTCTGTTCCTTCTTTGCCGCTGGCACTAACTTCGTAAGTTAAATTATCTGTTAGTTTAAAAATTCCCAACCCTGCTTCGCAAGCAGTAAATGAATCGTAAAAACAGGTTTTGCTACCACAAGTAAATTCACTGACTACTTTTGTATTATCAACAACTTCTTTGACATTTAAAGATTGCATGATACTTGAAAAATCTATGGCCGGCGCAGCTTTTTCAATGGGAATGAACTCAAAGCCATTAACCATCATGGCAAAAAGACCAGGAAAACTAGCTTCTTCATTTAAACCAATATTGTAGTTTATAATGAAAACCTTATCAGTGCTGGCAACATAAGCCGTAAAACCATCAGGACTTTCCAAGACCATTACTTTTTTATAATTTTGATATTTCTTTAATTGTGTTGCAGTAACTGTTGGAGCTTTCTCCAAATACCAATCATCAAGGGTTTGTGATGTCCCCTTAGTATCAACAAAAACGTTGACGAACTCATTTCCCTTAGAAGTGAACATGACTTCTGACGGGTCGTTTACATTAAGTGGACTAGCCAACCAAGTTTTTGGATATAATAATTTATAACCATAATTTGTATTCTCGTAAGAAGCTGCAAAAGCTGAATCATTTAAGCGGACACTACCTGGTTTTAACGGGTCATAAAAATTTTTCATTTCGTCACCATCGCGATAAGTGTCTTTATCAGTGTCATTAATATTCTGGTCGGTTCCAATAATAGCTTCTTCGGCATCAGTTAACCCATCTTTGTCCTTATCCAAACTAGCCATAAGAGCTAAAGAAACCTCACTAAGTTTGCTCGGATCAAAATTTAGAACGTCAGTAGCTGGTTGGTCTGCTGGCATGTCAACTGGAGGTGGGACATCTGTGTCTACCACTGCTGGTTGATCGGTAACAGCGGGCTGATCTACAACAACAGCTGGTTGTTCAACATTAACCACATTTTGATTATTAGTTGGTGTTTGATAACTAGCATAGAGTAAATAAGCAGAAACACCCACAACAATAACTAAGACTATAACAATAGCAATGTTTAAAAGTTTTTTTCTACCACCAGAAGCTGGGGCCATTTGGCCGGAAGATTGCATGGTTGGTTGTACAGCTTTAGCGATATTACCTGTTTTGCCACCAGTGTAATAATCCATGGGCATGGTATGGATCTCTTCTGATCCAGTCGAAGGGGCTGCAGGTGCAGGCTGAGGTGGAGTTGCCGGTATGGCTGGCGCTGGTGTATTAGATTGTGGAGCTACATCGTCAAACATAGAATATTAGGTTATTGTTTTGTTTTTAAATTATTCAAGGCCTCATTGAAATTTAGTAACTGGCCAGCGCCCTTAGGATTATAACCGCCCTTTACTTCTTCCCCATCCAAATAACCATCACCGTCTGTATCTGATGCTAAAGGATCGGTTAAAAATATTTTAACTTCATCATAATCTGAAAGATCATCATTATCTGTATCAGCTTTGTTGGGATTGGTCTGCAAGGTTGTTTCTTCCTGGAGCGACAATCCATCGTTATCAGCGTCATCAATTGCTGGGACATCAGTTTGAGTTTCGACTTCTGGGGTTATTATTTGCGGGACTATAACTTCTTCTTGTGTATCAGGATAAGGAACAACAGGTGTATCAATTGGTGTTTTTTGGAATAAACCAAATTGCTTAATCATGACGTAAATTACAATACTCAGTATAGCGACAATTAAAATTAAACCAACTATAAACCAAATCTTTTTTGTCTTTGTGCCAGCTTCAACAGTTAGTGGTTTTGTAGCCTCTAGCGCGGAATTACTATACAAAAGATTACTTCCCTGATTTTGATTTTTAGGAGTTTTATCAACTGAAGAAAAAATGTCTTCGATTTGATTGTCGGGTGTGGGCATATTAGTAGTTTTCTTCTAGGGTTACGTCCTGTGTTAATGGTGGCAAGGCAGCAATAACACTCATTAAACTCTCCAACTTCGGTTTTATTGAATCAACAGTCCCCTGTAACCAAATTCCACGGTGCTTAGAGTTAACTTTATTGCTATACATACTATACAATTCATATAAGCACTGATCATCTCCCGCTGCTTCTGCTGCACACTTGGATAGGTCTGGTTCTGCTGTTAATTCACCGTCTTTTCTCACATAAATAAAGTGTATTGGCATTTCATATGTATTAGCTGTCGTTGTTGAAGTTACTATTTTTTGATAGGCTAGATTCTCACTTCGGAAATAACCATCTTCCGCATCAGTTATAATAAAATATACAAGAGCCTTAAAATTATAACTTGAAGTCTCATATAAAGTTACAACATCATTTAAATACTCATTAATATGCCCAGGCATATTTGATGCAGCCATGTAGGCATATGGGGAACTACAAATGTCTTCGTCCGAAGCTACACACATATTACCTGTTGAACATTCATTTGAAGCACACTCATTGTCAGTTGTACAAGCCTGGAAAGGACACTTTTTTTCATCACCACAAGCATATGTTGCATCACAACCGTTAGTACCTGCATTAACACATGCAAGCCAACCAGGCTTACAAGTTAGCCATTTTAAAAACTTGGCAGCATCATTGCTTGGCGTTAAAAACTTTTCAGACTGCAATCCTACGTCATCTCTAGAATTGCTTAATACATAGTAAGCCTTGTTACCAAAAACTTCATGTAAGCCTTTTATATTGGTTCCTGTTTCATGAACGCCGTCAATAATGGTTTTTATCATTATTTTATGAATGTATTCTGGATCATTTTTTTTATTCCCACCAGACATCGAAATACTACTATCAACAAAAAAAGCAAACAAGATATTTCCTTCACTATCGTCATTAGCTTCAGTACAACCCACAGTATCTGGCGGTGTCCAAGTAGCAGAAGCACTTATACACGCTGCTTGAGTAGTGTGTACCGGCTTTGAGCAACAACCAGCAAAATCACAAGTGTTATCACCATCATTATCAACACCATCGCTACATTGAGGTGGCCAAAACTCATCATTATCAAAAGCAGAGGTACAACTTGGATCTGCAGGCTTCCAATCGCGAGCATCGCAATCAGCTTGTGTATCGATAGTTGCATTTGAACAACAACCGTCGACATCACAAGTACCGTCACTATCATTATCAGTATTATCTTTACACATTGACAAATAATCTTCTGCAGGATCATCAGGACCGGTACAACCAGGATCATTTGGATAATCTGTTTTGCCATTTACATCATTATCAACACCATCACTGCAAGCTTTGGGAGCGGTTGGTGCAACAACCACCTCTGGTGGAGCAACTTGAAGTTGATCCCAGCCAGTGCCAGAAGATTCAACTACAGGAACATATCTATAATTTAATGTTGGAATTTCGTAGAAATATCTAATTCTAAATTGGCTTTGAGTTGCATCTGCACCATTAGCTTCATAGGTATAAGTAAAGTTTTTAATATTATCGGTTGCTGTTTTGCTCTTGTTGTAATAACTGTATAAATTAGCAAAAGTCAGGGTAGAGCTGTTATAACAAGCCTTAGAATCATAACCACCGGAGCTTGAGCAATCGATGCAAGCAACACCTGGAAGAATACATTGTTGAGTACTAGAACAAGCTAATATATTACCAGATGAATCAGCTCCACAATCAACCGTCTGAGTAGTAGAAGAGATACAGCCAGCGTCATCTTTTTTGCAGGCAACACCAGTGGCAGTAGTATATTTATAAGTCGGTGGAACATTATACAAAGCATTTATCGGATCAATTGGCATATCCAGACCTAACTCTGTTTTAAAAGTAGTCTTCCAGGAATCCCAAACACTATTGGTATTATGGCGTTGCAAAGTACCGGCCTCTAATTGTGGTACTTTCCCACCATGTTGTGATTTATAAACATTGACATATTCCTGCATCAAAACAAAATCCTGCAAACGCTGCGTATCGCGAATAAGTTTAATTTTACTGATAGTTCCACTATCGAGCTCATTCATGTTGAACTTTAAGAACTGAACAAGCTGACCAAAAATATTTTGAGTGGCGGGGTTAGCGCCTTGAGAATAACTCAAAAGATAAATATTATTCCAAACATTAGAACCATTAATATTCGAAGCCGAAACATAGAGAGTGCGACCATCTTGGACACCAGCATAACAAAATTCACCAAAACTATCTGTCAAACAATCTGAGTTGATAATTGGCACGCTACTGGCTGGGTTTGGTACATTGCGCGCGTACCACAAACTTGGTGGCAAACCCTCCGGATTTTCATAAATGCGTAATGAAATAGCATCGGGTGCATTATCATTAGTGGTTGCATAATCATTATCTGTTTTACGGACAAAGAAATATTGTGCAAACAAGGCTGGCTCTTCCCAACCATCTGTTGCTGAAGTACATTTTGGATCATGAGAATCGATTAAACCATTATTATCATCATCAATACCATTATTACATTGATTTTGTGTGTCCACATTTAATTCCTGCCAACCAGAGTTATCGCCATAGAAAATTCCCTTAGATTTAGCGACATCAGTGATATTAATGTATTTAAATCTTAAAGGAACACCCCCATGATCTTGAATACACTGTGAAGAAATACTACAAATACAATCTGTACTTGGCGTAGTACAGGCCTCCCCACTAGCAAGAGTACAAGAAGCAGAATAATCAGCGGTACAATTAACTGTTCCGGGAACAGTAGAATTAAAATCCCAAGCAGCTTTCAGCCCTGTTTCTGGATTTGTATTTATTTGTTCTGGCGTTTTTGCACCCGCCCAAACACGGAAATCATCCATATAACCACCAAATGAAACTAGAGGAACCTTTGTCTTACCTAAACCCCCAATAAAAAGTTTATCATAGTCAGCTCCGGCCTCATCTTTTTCGCTAATACAAACACAACCCGGATCATTCTTTGCGCAACTTGAACCATCAGACTTAATACAAGTATCTTGTCTTGGCCAAACAAACATAGGAGCAGTTTGATTCTCCAGTGTTTTGGCCCCGGTACAACTAGCAGCAGCTAGATCGCATTGCATTTTACCGTTAATGAAAAGCGCTGCGATTCCACTTCTATGGGATAAAAGTATTTGATTGAAACCATTATTCAGCAAACCATCGGCTGCCTCGACACCTTTATATATAGCCGTCTTCCCGGGATATTTGATTTCAAAGACAACTGAACGTTTAATATTTGCCACAGTACAAGCGCCACATTGCTCGCGCGTCTTGAGGCCGCTCATAACATCGCTCCAGCATGCTGGGTCAGCAGAGCACCAACTGCGCACCCCTAACTGGACATGCGCTTGATTAGGAACACTCTTTAGTCCATCAGGATCTGCGGATGTTGTTAAATTTTTATAAAATATACGGACATAGCGGTCTTGCGGTAAATCATCATTATAAACCCAAGTAGAAATAGTCCAACCCTTTGTATAATCATTCATTATAGGGTTCAAATCTTCATGAGCTTCTACATAATCATAATTACGATCGAAGTAAATTCCGAAACGTGGGTTTGGGTTAACTTCTGTAAAAGCACCGGTCATTAAACCAACAAGTGGTAAATCATCGGATAAATCTTTATCTTTGCCAAAATCACGACAATAGAACAAGCCAGCGTTGAATTCTTTTTCAACTAAATAACTTGGCATCAATTGTCCATTATTAGTCAGCTCAAGTTTAAGATCTAACTTTTTGTGTGTTATAGCTTCGCCCGAATTATATTGATATTCTGGTGGGATAGATCTATTAAAACTATTGTAAACATCACCAAACCAAGGGTTATCGCAAATAAATACTTTAATATTGCCGACCCCAGTGTATGTGGCACCGGTAGTTGACTCTTCTCCGGGGCTATACGAACAATAACAATTTGCAGTACCATAAGTGCAACTAGCACCACTGCCGTTAGTACAAACTTGACCAAGAGCGTCTTCACTAATAGTCGCTGTTGCTTTTATTTGTCCTTGACCATTCTTTGTTTGAGTCACAACATCCGCTGCAGTTCCGCTTGGATTAACAATTTGAGCCAGTGCAGTGTCAGTTGACTCCCAATTCCAATCCCAATTGTAAACACCAGGCATTGGGAAAATTTCATTAATGCCACTCTTAGCGTAAGCAGTGTAGGCAAATGACTGGCCCGATTTCATGACAAACAAATCGGCTGGTGAAACAACGACATTGTCGAGACGGCAAGCTTCAGCACCGGTGGTAAATTCAATGATGGCTGGATTCGGCGTTATGGTTCTATTACATTTATTTTTTAAATTCTTTAAAACAATCCCATATCTTGTGTCCGGCAATAATAATTCTTTAGGGATAGCGCGCATTTCGATTCCACTAGTTGTTTGTTTAAGCTCCATAGTCATTTCTGGTCCTACACAAAACTTTAGGGGATCAGCCAAACCAACTTTAAATAATAACGAACGAACAAATTCCTTTGCTTTTTCATAACCATTAACAAACCAATTTATTGTCGTGTTTTGAGTTAAATATCCTGGTGCAGGATTACTTATTTCGCCTCTGACACAAGTAGCGGCACGGTAATAAAAGAAAAGGCTATTATTCTCTTTGCGACAATTTGATCCTGGAATTGGTTGATTACATAATTCCATTGTTGCCTGAGTCACTCCTGCACAAACACAAATATCTTCGCCCTTTACCTCTGTAAGTGGTGTTGATATGACCAGTGCGATATTACGACAAACATCTTGCGCATTATTAGCTGGAATGGTTGTGGGGTTTAAGGCAGTTCCCGCCTCACACGTTGTATTCACTGCTTCATTATAAACAGATTTTGGTACACGCAAAGTAATACCTGTATCACCGCTTTTTGGGGTAGTCTCGCCCTCAATTTTTTCTACAGTAGCAGCAATGATTTTTTTCGTTAAACTGTACGAAGTTTTTGGTGCAACATCTGGGTTAAGACGTAAAACAACTTGGAATACAGATGAAGTGGCTGAATGTTTTTCTGTGTTAATAGTTGCTTTTTGGTATGGGCTACCAGTGTTACATTTGCTCATATCAGATTCAACCGTGCCACACATACACTTGCCTGATGTTGTGTTAACTGTACAAGTAATAGCGGATGCCACTTCGCAAGCAGCATCTTCCCCTTCTTCCTTAGTCCCATTACCGCACTGTGAACCATATTTAATATCTGAACCTAAATTTGTACATTTGGTAGTGCAACCTTCTGAGAAATCACAAACACAATTATCCGTTCCTCGATCACAAGAAACTTTTATTTTGCCATTTGCCCCGCAAGTATTTGCTTCGGCGCAAACGCATTTACCTGACTGGACTGTACACCCAGGGATTGCAAGAACTCCAGTACATTTCACTTTGTCAGATAGGATTAAATCTTCTCCGCAGAAACAATTTTGCGCGGCGCCCATCAACGAACACCCTGCAACTGGTAAAATTCCAGCGCATTGAACCATGTTCGCTGTCTGAACTGGGCAAGCTTCTTCTTTAAAACATGCCGTTTTATCGCAGGCTTTTAATCCCAAACCTGGAATAGTTTCAGTAAGATTCCCATTACCACAGCAAAGTGTGTCTGTTGGATTAACGCACAAAGGATAACCAGTAACTAAACATTTATCATTACATAAAGCTTTATTAGTAGCCGGATCAGAAACCAAAGGATCGCATTTTTCGCCAGGGTCAACTACATGATTACCACAAATTGACAGGCCAGCAGTATATTTAATTTGAGAACCTTCCTTTAAACAAGTGTTACTGATGCCGTCTCCAGGTTTATTATTAGAATCATCAGAATCTTCTCCGGCTTCTTTAATGCCATTGCCACAAACATAACCAACAGCGGTACCAGCATTCAAACAACCAGGAGTACACGCTTTACTCTTAGAGACTAAGGCACAAGGTGGATTCGCTTGAGTGGCGGCTGCGGGGTCGCAAGAAACACCATTTTTATCTTTATATTCAGCAGCAAAATCACACTCTTCTTGACCATTAACCCTGCCATTACCACAACAAACAGAGTCTTCGCTAATTAACTCCGCAACAGTACAAGGACTAAAATTATTTAATAAACAACTAGTATCGTTGCAAGCTACTCCCTCATCAATGACTTCAACGCCTGCCTCATTCAACACCATTGTCTTACCGGCAGTTTCTTCTGCCTGCGAAAAATCACATTCTTCACCAACACCAATTTTACCATCACCGCAAACAGCGCGATAAGTTATGCTTCCCTTTAAAAGACAATTGCCTGTACATTTATTATCACCAGAAGCGGCCGCATTATAAACCTTATTTGTTATCTCAGCCAAAGGAGCGCCATCATTTACATTGCTCGTTGGAAAATAGGAATTAGGGAATACAGTGTCATCCGTATTGTCACCAGTAACATCATTATCACTATCCTTTGTGCTCCAAGTCCAAGGATAATGCAGTGGGTTCAAAATTTGGCCAGTAATATTGCATTTATCCGGTGCGCTCGTTGGTTCAACTGAATAGCTGACTACTTCACCCGGAGTAGCGGCTTCATAATTGGCTGGCACAACATTAACAGAATCAATAACGCATTGATTTTGATCATTTTTCGTTTTGAATACCCAACTAAAACTATTCAATCCGGTTGCGCCGCCAGCATCATGATAATTCAATCCAGTTAAATGCACGCCACTAATACTCTCGAGCGCATTGGAAATAACAACGCGATGATATTTGTTGAATAATAAATTTGTATTTGGCTTTAAATCTATTTTTAAAATATTATCCCCAGTTGAAGGCGCTATCGCAGGATTATAAATATATGTAACTGTGTCAATTTCGGCGGTTGATGGAGTAACAACAGTACACTCCTCTGTTTCACAAGTATAAATTTTAATGTTTTCTTTAACAGGGGTCTTCATCTTAGTATTAAAAGTCACACCAAGCTGCGCATTAATACAAGCTTCCTTACAATTTGGATAAAATGAAGTTACTCGTGGTTCACTAAAGTTAATTTCTAGCTCTCCTGTTTTGTGGTAAACAACAGTGGCTTTCGCGACAACAGCATCAGCAGAGATAATGATCGGGGTGCTTGTTTCTAAATCACCATCAACCCGACATTCGCAGCCTTCTTCAAACTGATTGACACAAGCACTGTCATCGGCTTTTTTACAATTTTCTAATTTACTATCATTAATCGCATAGACACCAATATCATTTCGTTTAGGGTCAACTGTACAATATAATGCCGGGCCAGTTTTACAACCATAACCTATTTTTTCAGCTCTCTCTTCAGTTGCAGGAACAGTCCAAACCCAGGGCTTATCCTCCACGTTAATTTGCTGACAACCAGACATTCCAGAAACTAAATATTTTTGAATTTGTTGAACAGATTTAATAATGCCTTTCGAAGGAGTCATCAAAAACTTATCAGGTTCGCAATTCGCAGCCTTTGTTTTGAAAAACCAGCTATAATTTTCTGTCATTGCTTTGCCTGAAGGTGAAGCGACGCCACTGGTCCCGCCCAAAATTTCTACTTGATACCAGGTATCCGTTTTAAGGGTAGCATCAATTCCTTGTTGCAAGAAACTGCCAATTCCAGGATAGACTTTCAGTGTGTCGTACAAAGAAAAGGAAGTCAGCATATTGGTAGAATCAGCACTTTCCGGTTGTGGCCAGATATCAAGTGGATTGATCTCTGAAAAAGTAATGCTATCCCACTCACTCGCTGTATATGTTGCTAAATTACATTCCTCATCTCTACATTTACGAAGAGTGATCTTGCCATCTAAGGCAGTCAGATTAAGTGTCATGTTGAAAGTAGCGGAAATCAAACCATTTGGACATGCCAATTCATCACTTTTTGCTGGTGAGGGCGATTGAGTATAACCAGTACCAGTAGCTGGAACCAAGCAGGTACGTTCAAGAACCGCAGGAATTTTTGGAATTACACCAGTACTCATAACCCAAGCATATTCTGAATTATGCGACTGAACAGTAGTTACGCAAACATCTTGTTTTGTCTGACCTGCAGTGGCATCTTTACAAACACCATCGCCACAACAAAACTGACTAGCCAAACAAGAAGTATCAGTACAAATACCAAGTTTAAACTGAACTGAATTACTTTCTACAGACCGGTCTGCGCTATGCACCAGAACGCCACCAGTCATAGCATCAGCAGGAACTTTAGCATTCCCAATTTGTTTATCGACCCAGGTCAGGTCTGTTTTATCTACCAAGGCGCGGAGATCTGCTGTATCAACATCTTTTTTATCAAACGAAACATTATAAATACTTTTGTCAGTACCAAAATTTTCTCCGACAATCGTAACCACGGTATTCATTGGTCCATTATTTGGTGAAATACTACAAATACCCGGACCAGGAGCATTTGTATTAACGATAAAATTTTTATTGTTACTTGGTAAGCTTTGATTGGTTATTATTTTAACCCAATAATTTCCAGGGGTCATTGCGGTGGTACTCCCTGGCAAAGTCTCTGGAACTTTAACTTTAACCTCAGTATCAGACCAACTAGCTGCACCACAAGCTAATAGTCCAATAAATGATGGCTCAAGTTCTTCAGTCGTTGGATTTCTAGCTTCCATAAAACCACCATGTCCATCGCTTTGTAATGGCGAAAAAATAACTTGCCCCGTCTTGTCTCCAAAATTAGTGCCTAGAACAGAAATTATCTGATTCAAAGGTCCGGCTCCGGAACAAATGCAAGCATCTGTCCCCTTGGTACAAATCTCATGTTTAGTGCAAATCTTTACCGGTTCAGCTGTTTTACAACTACAATTTGATTCACCCTCCAAACATTTTGAGCCTGCCAATTTAAGACAAATCCTAAAAGCGTCACCAGTACAAACGCAATCTTCTGACGACCCCTCAATACAAGTTGCTTTCGCGCTTAAAGTACATGTTTTTACCGGTTCATTTTCCATGCACGTGCAGCCATTCGTTCCTTCATCTTCTTTGTCGCAAGTTGTTGCGGCTGTTGCAGTACAAATTCTTGGCGTAATTTCTGTAATTGTAGGGAAAGAACTTGATTCTATTAAATTAAAAGATAAAGGATTGCTCATGACATTATAGCAATTGCAACCAATTGAATCTTTAACACAATCTTCAAGACAAGATCCTGATCCAGCTACACAATCAGCTTTTGTTTTTTGGCAACGCTCCCCTTTGCCAACTACAACATTATAAAGACCTTTGTTTATTTGAGGTACGCGCACATTGGTGATTGAAGTGTCAGACCAAGCACCCATAACAGCGGCTGAGAAATCACCAAAATATATATTATCAGAAGTACCTCTTGAACCAAATTTCTCGCCGCCTAAAACAGTATAAGCACCTGGAGACCCTTCCTCCGGAGTCATTGAGCACAAACCTGGATATTGTAAATTTAAATTTTTTGAAAAATCACCAATCCAACCAAGATCATTGGTAGTATCATCAAATTGATAGGTTTTAGTGACCGAATCTAAGCTGTTGGTAACAACTTTTATGGGGCCATCTTCAATGCCCGCCGGAACCTTAACTATAATTTGATTGTCTTTCCAAGCATCGGCAGGATCACAAGGCACCTCTGCTGGTAAGGTCATGGTACCGGCAGCACCAGTGAAGAACACGCCACTTACTCCCGCAGTGTAATCAGAAAATCCACTACCATATATTGTAATAAAATTACCATCTCCACCTTCTTTCGGATTTACATTATTTATCACAGGCACAAACACGCAAACGCCATCTGCACAATAACCCCCATTACAATCACCATCAACCCTACAAACACCATCGTCACAAGCACCGCAAACTGGGTTGTAAGCCGGATCGGTGCAAGCAAGCATGACGCCTGTGGCATCGCAACAAAAATCCGGTCTAACAATAACATCCATTTTCTTAGTACCATGGTTACCATCAATATCATCAGCCTGGAGCATTAAACTATGTTCTTCGAAATTTTTTGATCCCAAAGGATAATCATTAACGGCCCAAGGGATTGATGAGCTAAATATTTCAGGAGATAATTCATCTGTTTGCGTCACAGAACTAATTGCTTGATCCGTCGCATCTCCCTTAGGATCAACGTACAAAGAAACAACACTAACTGCGACATCATCTTCAGCTGTAAATGGAATCATTCTGTCATCCTCAGCACCAGATGGGAACTGACAAACATTTTTATTAAAAGCATCAAAATTAACCGTTGGTGGAGTGACATCACAAATATCACCAGTAGTAAATTTAAAAGTGCAAGGATGAGTGGTCTCGCAAAACAGTTCATCTCCATTAGCTGCCTTTAAACCAATTTTATCAGTGGCACTAGCTTTATTTTTTAAACTGACAGTATATTCTGTATCTTTCTTTAAAGCATAAGCACCAGGATTTAATGGATCACACACACCCGCGGGGACAAATTCAACTAAACGACCACCATTCCAAAATTTAAAAGTTCCATTAACCGTGTCTACCCCGGGGAAATCAGATATAAATCTGAGACGAACATAATTCATTTTTAAACAAGTTGTCCCCTGGCGTGCCCACTTAATAAAAACTTTATCACCACCAAGACAAGCCGGGTCTAAATTAAGTGAATTTTTACCATCTGGTGGCAACCATTTTTCTTTCATTAAAATTAAATTATCCTCGCTTTTTCCACAAGAAATATTTACCAAAGAATCTGCTCCTGACTCGGTAGTTTGAAAGTCTAAATAACTGTTAGCTGCTGTTTCTGTGCCGTTATCGCTAACATCAAACTCAATTAACATTGGGGTGCCACCCAAATGAGCTTCATCACACATTACCCAATCGGCCGTATAGTTATGGTCCATTTCTTTAATTGCTGTCAGTATTTCTTCCCCATGTCCATTTGGTTCTGTAACTGTTTTGGGTTTATCAACAATCGTGTGTGACACTGTTCCTGCACTGGTTGTAATTTGGAGATTCGATAAATTTACGGTTGCTTCACTAACAGCTTGATTAAAAGAAATACGTGGGTGAACATTTATAATTTTTTGAGGTGCTGGTGGTGGGCTGAATTGATCTGTTTTTAATAAACCATAGCCGCTAATATCAAAACCAGATTTTTCGCTATAATAGGTTGCAGAATAGCAACCTTTGTCAGATGGGAAGTCGACAGAACCATCGCCATCATTATCAATACCATCAGCACATTGATAGGTATAGGTCGCATCTGTCAGAGCCCCAGTAATTCTACTCATGACAAAGGCAACGATAGAATAGGATAAAAGTATAATTACCAAACCAATAAGAGCGTTAGTTATATATTTTTTGGCATCAGCAACTTTTTCCTGTTCCCCACCAGAAGTCATGTATAAAAATCCTCCATAGAGGACTAAACAAACGGCAACAATACCCAAAAAGCCTAAAATTACTTTTATAATTTTGCCAATCAAGCTCTTCAAGTCTGCATTGGCTAAACCAGCCCCACCAGCTACTGTCTCTAATCCGCCCTCAACACTATTATTATCAGCTGCTAAAACCGAAGCAATGTCATAAAAACAAAAACTGACAACTGCCAAAACAATGCCGATGAAAACTAAATTACGAAAGACTTTTTTTGACATTATATAAAATTAATTTCGATAGATTATTCTTCAGCACCCCAAGGCTCTGCACATTCTCCGCCAAGAGGGTCGAGTGTCGGCTTGTGTGTAAGAACATTAGGGCAACAAGACTTCCCGTATTCCTTATCTCCAATATCATTACAATCTGTTGCGGTTGATTCGGGAATCGCTGTTGGAGAAGTTAATTCATAAGCTGAGTTCTCAGCTGGAACCACATTTCTACTTGGTGTAAAACAATTTTGGCGCATATCGCGCAACTGAGCTTTAATGACAGGCATATATAATGGCCCTTCTTCGCCTTCATTAACTTCTGTAAATGGACCATGAGACATATTAACAATATTCATGGAAGGGATAGGTAGCTGTGTTACTGGATCAACGTCTACCGCCTCTATATTTGGATCGAACCAATTAGCAAAACCAGCGCCAGACAAGAAAATTTGCGTATCCACTGAAGCTGCATCTAAATCTTTATTAAAAATAACTTTTATGGGCACAGATTTATCAACGCTTTGTGCGTTATTTCTTGGTAATAATTCCTGAATCGCGGGCGGTGCCAAATCAATAGCATGACCAACACCAAAGGACCATTCAAAATCATCAGCTGGTTGACCATCGGCCTTGCCATCTCCACTACCATCCAAAGAATTTCCAGCCAAATCGACAATGCCGGTTCCTATTTCAGCTATTTCAGCTGTGATCTTGGCTGCTTTTAATAAACCGTTTAAATCTTTATCTGCTGGCAAGCAAAATACTTTTTCTCCACAACTATTTTCTGTCACACCTTCACATTCCATAGTTGAAAGAAACTGAATCGTACGATATTGATTAATCCCCGTAATCCAATTACCAGGTACGTGTGACGTTCCAGCACAACCAGTAGCCTTAGTACCATCAGCAATCAAAAGCTGAGCTTCATTGCTGGTGTTATTAGCGACACACCCAGTTTGATCGGTTGAAAATAATGGTAAAACCGGTTCATTAAAATTAGCCACCACTATTTGATTACGGAAAACTTTAGCGATTGGGCAATTAAAATCTTTTTCTGGATCACAAAGACTTCCATCGATTGCGTCTGTATCAATACCAACCTGATCTTTAGGAATAGTTAAGGTTACCTTGGGCGGAGTTAAATCTACAAAAGTCCCAGTGGTAAAACGCCAGCTATATCCACTAAGACCACTGGTAGGCACAGAAAAAACACTGGTACCTACTGGTTCTAGTTTTCTGATACCAGCACCAGCTGGTGGTGGTCCAACAAGATGGACTATATAAGATACATTTTCTTCAGAACTACCCAAATAATCGTCTGTTGTCTTGCCATTTCCAAACGGATTAAAAACAACCGTACGACGGTCTTGAGTTATCATAACAAATCCCGGAACAACATCATTAATATTTGCTGGATCAGCAATAGTGGCATCGACACAATCGCTTGGTGACTTGAGCGGAGTTGTAGTGGGCCAACCAGCCATCTTATCGCAACGATAAGTTTTAAAAGCATTTTTATCAACTGGTCCGCAAACAGAGGCGGTCTCCGGACAATCACCTGTTTTACATTTAGCTAAGGCATCAGGACAAACATCATAACCAATAGTTGTCCCGGTCGTAACATCGGGCGCAGTTAAATCTATAAAAGAAGTTGGATCAATTGGTAATTTAAAAGTTACCACAATCATAGTGTTGCGTGGCACTTCTGCTTGCTCTGGATAAGGCGAATGCCCTGAAAGAATTTCCCCAAAAGAGCTGCCAGATAAATTATATCCAAGGCCTTTTGGAATAGTGGAAGTTATGTTGTAGGTTCCCTCCCCGATGTTTTCCTTCAAGGCATTAAAAACAAAGGCAACTATTGAATAAGACAAAAAGATTATTATTAAACCGATAACTGCATTGATGATCCAAGCTTTAGCTGTTTTGGTTTTTTCAGGATCCCCACCAGAAGTCATGTAAAGATAACCAGCGTAAAGGACAATGCATAAAAATATGATGCCTAATACATCTAAGAAAATCTTGATAATCTTTCCCACTGTTTGGAGCAAATCTGCTTTTTGCAATGGCGTTTGAGCTGCAACTGTATCTAAATTGCTAATAATATCACTTTGAGTTGTGGCAGCATATGAAACTGTAAATGGCGTAAATAAAATAACTGCCAACGTAAATATTAAACAACTGGCAGTTATCCAAAAAATAAACTGATTTTGATTTTTTTTGACAAGCATGTGAACACCACGCTGACGCGTATTATTGCAATTATGTTTTTATTTTTGCAAAAGCTCTTTAACGGCTTGACTTACAAGCTTTCCATCAGCCCCTCCCTGCAATTCGGCCATGACTTTTTTCATCACTAAACCGAAATTGTTTTTTTCCTCTTCCCCCAGACCAGCGATTATATCTTGTGCTTTTGTTCTAACCTCTTCGGCTGACATCTGCGTTGGTAAATATTTTTCCAGGATAGCGATTTCTTTCTTTTCTATTTCAGCTAAATCATTACGATTCCCCTTCTCATATATTTCAATCGCATCTTGTCTTTTCTTTATTTCACTCTTGATGACAGCCATGGCTTCGGGTTCTTCTAATTCCTTTTTTGAATTTTCAATAGCCTTATACATAAAAGCAGAACGCAACATTCTGAGCACACCCAAGGTCGGCTCATTCTTCGCTTTCATGGCCATTAAAAAGTCAGCATCAATATCTTTATATATTGCCATAACTTACATTTAAATTATACAACATTTTTCGGTAATCCCAAAACAACTTGGGGATTAACGATGTTTCTTTTTTCTCTTATCTTCAATAATATGACCTGTCTTTTTCAGGTACTCTATTTTTTCTCGGTAATCTTTACGTTCGACCGCTAGCCTCTTTTGCCTATTGCGGCTAACATGGCTCTTTTCATGGGCCTTGTCTTTGAACTCAAGAATAACTTTACTTTGGATTAAACGTTTGTTGAAACGTCGTAAAAAAGATTCGAAAGTCTCCCCTTTCTTACGTTTTACTTCGATAGCCATGGTAATAACAACTCCTTAATGGATTATTTATTCTAACTCGCCAATATTATACTAAATTTGCATGAAAGTCAACTAGTCCTTTTTTTCTTTTAAACGCTTCTTAACTTCAACCACAATGCGGTTTTGGTTGATAACTTCTTGAATACCACTTTCCAAATCGCGCAAAAGAACTGTACCTTCTACAATTTCCTTTTGGCCAAAAATTAAGACGAGTTTTGCATTGGCTTTTTTGGCTAATTCTAGTTGAGCTTTTAAACTACTCTTGGAAAAATTAGCACGGACCGTAAAATCTTCGTGACGAATTTTTTCGTAAATAGCAAAGGCTTTTTGACGTGCTTGTTCACTTAATTGTGTGACAAAAACATCTGGTGCTGGACCAGCCGGAACTTCAATTTTACTATTTTTCATCTGATTAACAATACGTTCTAAGCCAAAGGCAAAACCAGCCGCTGGAGTACGCACGCCACCAACCATTTCGATTAAATAATCGTAACGACCGCCACCAGCCAAAACAACTGGAGTGGTATTTTCTTCGTCAGTCTTGGTTGTAATTTCGAAAACAGTTTTTGAATAATAATCGAAAGTACGTAACAAGAATGGGTCAAGACGATATGGGATCTTTAATTCATCGAGATATTCCAATACTTTAAATAAATGACTACGACATTCATCGCATAACCAATCGATTGTTTGAGGCATTTCTTCGCGTAACTTCAAACATTTTGGATTAGTGCAAGAGAAAAAATGCATAGGATCGCGGCCAGCACTCTTGCGGCAATCGGCACAAACAGCTGAACGCTTAGATTTTAAGAAACCAGAAAGAGTCTTTTTATATTCCGGACGACAAACAGCGCAACCTAAACTGTTCAAATGAATTTCTGATTCCAACATTAAATTTTTTAATAAATAATGTCCTAAAATTATAAGTTCAGCATCAATAGCCGCAGTAGCATCGCCAATAATTTCGAAACCGACCTGAGTGAATTGTCTAAAAGTATTTTCTTCAACTCTGTTTTGTCGGAACATTGGGCCCCAATAGTAAACTTTCATCGGCATAGTCTGATTGACCATATTATGGCTTACAAAGGCGCGGGCAATGGAAGTTGTAGCTTCTGGACGAAGAGCTAATTTTTCGCCACGATCAATGAAACTAAAAACTTCTTTTTCAGCTAAACCACTTTGTTTAAAAAGAGTATGGTTAAACAATTCGTATTTTTCAATAACCGGAGTTTCGATGCGTTTAAAACTGTAATCATCTATGAGCTTAACAACCGTACGCTCCACAAATTCCCAATAACGAGCATCCGTTGGCAAAACATCCTTCATGCCCATGATAAGTGGCGGGGTTTTGATAGAGCGGATATCCTCTTGGGGTTGATCTTCTTTTTTACGACGTGGCATACTTTTTAAAGTTACGAATAATACATTTATTATGATGGTACGAATTATTGATTTTATTATTAGCTAGATTATTCAGGATATAATCAAGAAAGCAAGAAAGCAAAGAAGCAATTAGTCTGGCCTTGTTTATTTGTTTTGTTGCTTTACTTGCCCAGCACTTAAAGGGAACACTTTATAGTACTGGGTTGTTTTTTTGATTGAATGTAAATTACTGATTCTCGACCGCCACACTATTATAATTAATATCTGAAAAAACTTTGGCGCGCCACACAGGCCAACCACGTAACCAAACACGGCCAATAATTAAATCTTTAAAAACAGGACCAAAACTGCGTGAATCTAAACTTTCACCACGATTATCACCCATAACATAATATTCATTTGGGCCCAAGGTCCAAGAATTATTGCCAGTGGTCTCGATATCGGCTAAATAAATTTTTTCATCTAGAATAAACTTCTTCCCTTCCTTGGGATAAATATAAACCTGCTTATCTTTAATTTCAACTTTTTCGCCCGGCAAACCAACGACCCTTTTAATAAAGTACTGAGAAGGAACTTTAGGATAACGAAAAACAACTATATCCCCTCTTTCGGCTTCGTGGAATCGGTAGGTCAATTCATCGACTATTAAATATTCATGATCGTAAAAGCTCGGTTCCATTGATGCTCCCTTAACATAAAAAGGCTGAATTACAAAATATCTAACTGGAATAATTATGGCCAAAGAGATGGTAACCACCTTGAGTAAATCCCAAAAAAACTGGACTACTTTTTGCATTGGAGAGAGCTCTTCGTCTTCGAAATCATTGTATTCAGACATGTTTTTGTTTTGTAAGTTAATAATACAAAGAACAACAAAATTTGTTCTTTTATCTGACTTGGGTTATTATACCACCCTGGAGCAGATTAAGCAAACCACTTTCTTGTAAACTTAGATGGAATAAACTATAATACTGATGTAAAAGAATTTACGCAAAAATTTTTTATTATGAAAAAAAATACTTTCAACGATACTGACTTCACGGCCCCACGTATTAACCTACTTTCTAATGAAGATAACCGCCAACCACGCGGCAAAAAAGTTTTTCGAATAAGTCGCTTCATTATTTATCTTTTTACAATTTTGATCCTTGCATTCTTTGCTTTTTCCTACCAGATTTTAATTACCAATAATAGTTTGACTGATGTTTTTTCGGGCAAAGTAAACATTTTCCAACAGTTAAATATTTTGGCCGGCGATGGAAGTCGCTTGCAGGGGGAAGCTGATGATCGAATTAATCTTTTAATGCTCGGCATGGGTGGGGCGGAACACGATGGTCCTTATTTAACAGACACCATGATTCTTTTAAGCATACAACCCTCCACCAAAAAAGTGGCCATGATCTCTATCCCCCGCGATTTGTTAGTTGAAATCCCAGGTTATGGTTGGTGGAAAATAAATAATGCTAATTCTTTTGGTGAAACACAAAATAAAGGCAACGGTGGAGCACTCTCAAAAGAAGTAGTCCAAAATATTTTAAATGTTCCAATACATTATTATGTTCGCGTTGATTTTTCTGGTTTTGAACAAATGATCGATACTCTTGATGGCGTTAAAGTTAATGTTGAAAAAAGCTTTACAGATTATCAATATCCAACTGATGATTATAAATATCAAATTATTTCTTTTGACGAAGGCCCACAAACCATGGATGGAGATATAGCTTTAAAATATGCGCGCTCACGACATGGCAACAATGGCGAAGGCTCTGATTTTGCGCGTAGCAAAAGGCAACAAAAAGTAATGCAAGCCTTTAAGCAACGAGTGCTTTCTAAAGATTTTTTTCTCAGTCCGCGCAAAATCAGCAATCTTTCAAAAGATTTAGCTGAACATTTGCGAACCGACCTCGAACCATGGGAAGTGGTTAAACTGGCTCAACTAATAAAGGCTGTGAATACTGATCAAATTATTAATCATGTTTTAGATGATAGCCCTGGTGGTTATTTGTATGCCAACTTTGTCAATTCAGCTTATGTATTACAACCACGTGGCGATGATTTTTCTCAAATTCAAGCTTTAGCTAAAGATGTTTTTGCCACACCCGCATCAACTACTGATGCGGCACCTGTTCACACATCAATTAATATTGAGATAAAAAATGGCACTGCCATTGTGGGGCTCGCTTCGCGGCATTCTCAAGAATTAAAATTGGCGGGCTATCGTGTTTTACAAGTTGGTAACGCACCAATACAAAATTACTCCACCACAGAAATTTATAAATTAAGCGGACGTGATTTACCGGAAGAAACAATCTTTTTAGAAAAACAATATAAAACAACCATAATTAAGAATACTGTTCCTGATTGGATTAAGAATATCGCTGCACCGGACCTAGATTTCTTCATCATCTTAGGCACTGATTCAGAAACTAAACCCAACTAATATGCGTCACATTATCGAAAATTATCCTCTTGTTGCTCTTGTTGGTCGAACCAATGTGGGCAAATCAACTATTTTCAACCGTTTGATTGGTGACAAAAAAGCTTTAGTCTCCTCTATTGCTGGCACCACACGCGACCAACGCGTAGGTATTTGTAGTTGGCAGAATAGAAACATTCAACTTTGTGATACAGCCGGACTAGATATTTCCATGGAAGAAGAAATCGATCGACAATCTATTAAAAAAGCCGGCGAAATGGCACAAAAAGCTGAACTTGTTCTGTTAGTTGTTGATGTCCGACATGGATTATTACCACAAGACAGAGAATATGCGCAAAAATTAAAAAAATGGAAAAAGAAAGTTTTTCTAGTCGTCAATAAAGTTGATTCTAACAAACAACTTTCGGATGTTAATGATTTTTATCGTTTAGGATTCAAAGATGTTTTTGTTATTTCAGCTAAAACCGGCGCTGGTACCGGAGATTTGCTCGACGCTGTCACGGCGCAATTTAGCAAAACTGAAATGGACGAAAAACCGGTTAATGAAACAATTAAAGAAATTAAAATTGCCATCATCGGCAAACCTAATGTGGGCAAATCATCACTTATCAATAAAATTATTGGCGAGGAACGCGCCATTGTTTCTTCTGTCGCCCATACGACTCGCGATAGTCAGGACCTTAAAATCGAATACGCTGATGAAAAGAATGAAATTTATTATTTAACTTTCATTGACACTGCCGGTATCGTTAAACATCGCAAAATTACTGATAAATTAAAAGAACAAAGCATTGAGCAGAGTTTTGAAATGATCCGCAACAGCGACATAGTCTTTTTGGTTCTTGATGGGTCTGACGAAATAACTGTACAAGATAAAACTTTGGCTGGTGAAATTTTAGAAAATAATAAATCTTTAATTTTTGTCATTAATAAGTGGGATTTGCTCCCAGAAAAAGATACTCATAGCGATAAAACATATATTGAATTTTTACATGGCCATTTTCCTTATCTGACTTGGGCTCCAATAATTTTTGTCTCAGCTAAGACCGGATTCAAAATTGATCGACTGGTAAAAATCGTTTTGGAAATTTATCACAACCAAAACAAAGTTATCTCTGACGACTCGGTAAATGAACTTTTAACCAAGGCTTTGCATAAACAAATGCCACGCGTGGCTAAGGGCGTAGCGATTCCAGTTATTGATACACTGAAACAAGTTAAAACCAATCCGCAGACTTTTGAAATTACAGCCAAAAATACTCAAAGCATTCATTTCTCGTACCGTCGCTTTATTCAAAACCAATTACGCGAAAAATATAAACTGGCTGGTTGCGGAATTAGAATACGACTAGAGGAAAGAGAAGATACCAGAAAAATTGATGCACATCTTAAAACAAAAAGATCGAAATAAATTTATAAAAAAACGTACGGAACAAAAATTTTTGTTCCGTACGTTTTTTGTATTTAGAATGAAAATTCTTGTTTAACTTTTTGTTGTTGAAGATCACGTTGATACTTTGTATATTGTTGAATCATGATTGGGGCTTCTACATCTGTAAAAAAACAAAGGTTAATGCTTACAGAAAAGCCCAAGGCAGACAATCTCGACACCCAACCAACTCCACCATGAGCCACTTCGTCTTTTAGTTCGTCAATTTTTTCTGCATCAAACTCTACGCTAGCAATATTACCAGAGGCGTCCTTATAATACAAAGTACCCCCGCCAAACTGATCAGACTGAAAGACTGCATAACCCGTAGGTTTTGTCATAAAATCATCATAATACTGAACCCAACCTTTTTCCGTGACCAAAGTCTTAAATTGTTCATTAGTCATGGGCAGTTTCTTATGCATTCTAATATAAGTAGCCAAGTCTGGAGCATGTCCTTCGGACTCAACGAGAGCCTTGGCTTTCTCTATTTCGTCTTTGGTGCCGATATATAAATCGTCCCCACCAGCGTTAATCTTCTTTTTAATCTCACTGTACCCAGGCTCGCCCGCGTTTGGGCCATGGATATCGGCTGGGTTTGGTGCTAATTCTGTTTTCATAAATCTTTTAATTATTAGTAAAAAATGCTAATATAAGCTTAGCACAAAAAAATGGGGGGGAAAAGTATTAAGGATTATGGGGTAAGGGAAAACCCATATCCCTTAGCCCTTTTCCCATAATACAATATTAGAAATACTATGAAGCTCTTTGTTGGTCTAGGAAATCCAGAAAAGAAATATGAAGGCACACGCCACAACATTGGCTGGGCCATGATTGATTTTTTATATAATGAATGGCTCAAAAAAGAAAATTTTGATGATTGGGGCAAGAATAAAAAGTTTAATTCAGAATTTACGGTTGGGACGATCAATGGTGAAAAGATTATTCTGGCTAAACCACTCACCTTCATGAATAATTCCGGCACAGCAGTACAAGCAATCGTCAATTACTTTAAAATACCAACAAAAGATGTTTATGTTTTCCAAGATGAATTAGATTTGAAATGTGGTGATTATAAAATTCAGTTTAATAAGTCGAGTGCTGGGCATAATGGCGTGGCGTCGATAATCGAGCGACTCGGAACTCAAGAATTCACGCGCATCCGAATCGGAATTGGCAAGGAAGATAAGCAGAAGCAAGGCAATGGTGCGGACTTTGTACTCAATAAATTTAATTTATTGGAACGGATGAAGTTGAAGGATGTGAAGAAGAGGATTTTGGAAGAGATGAGGAAATTGTTGTAAGTGTTGTAGATGTTGTATCGCTTCGCTTGTTGTAAATGTTAATGTGAATGAAAATCGGCTTAAGGGTCGGTTTTTTGTTAAATCAGCTTACCCATGATAGCAGTTCAAGATAATTAAAATATGTGGGATTGCTTCCCTGTACCAGAAAGTATTCTCTTTCGGTGCAGGGTAAACGGGGCTACCCAGATTGCCCTCGCCTGCCGGCAGGCAGGCAATGACGTTTGGGATATGATAAAGAGATTGCCACGTCGTTCCTCCTCGCAACGAAAAGCCGACGCACCTAGGAGAGGTGCGCCGGCGTCGAAGACTTCGTCGGGGTTACCGACGATGCGACCGTGCTGGTCGCGAGGGAGCCACGTGCTGATGCACGTGTCGGCGATTGCCGTGGGAGTAGACCGAGGAAGACTGGTAGTGCCGGGTCGGAGTGGCCCGGTAGGTCGAACCGTAGTTGCGCGACGGCGCGTAGTAGTACGGGGTCGAGTAGACGACCCGGGGACGCGCGTAGTAGTAGCTGTCGTCCCGCACCACGCCGATCCCGATCGAGCCGTAGCAACCACCGAGCAACATAGTCAGGACGAACAGGATCGCGAAGCGATAGCGCTTCATTGAAGCCTCCAACGTTGTTGATCGATACCATAATGCTTACCAGAAAGAATACTCCGACAGTAGAGGAGGGGCCACTGTGCGTTTTTACTTACTGATAAGCATGATGGTAAGGACCACTTGTTAAGGATGCATTATAAATTTCTTCTACTCACCTGTCAAACTTCATAACTATTCAACTATCTCATTATAGCACATTTTACCGTTCTTGTCAATTATTTTTATTTATTATCTTTTTTGATTCGTCTTTGTCATATTAGCTAAAATTAGCCAAAATACAATTTTACACCTAGAATTGCTTTGTCTTTACTTACCTATTACTATTATATAATGGATAATGAAGAACTCAAATATTGGCTGGCTTTTACTAAATTGAACCTATTTCGGCACAAGAATTTTTTGTTTTACAAAAAATTCTTCGATTCACTCCAATCTTTCTGGACAGCTTCAATCTCCGCACTAACTGCGGCAAAGGTTACCGAACAACTAGCAAATAATTTTGTGACACAACGAAAAGATATCAACCCAGACCAAGAATTAGATATTCTTTTGAAACATGGAATCAATGTTTTACTTTTCGACGATGCTGATTATCCAAAATTATTAAAAGAAATTTCTAGTCCCCCCTTACTTTTATTTTACCGCGGAAATCATGAGATACTTCAACAACAATTATTCGCTATCGTCGGCACGCGCAGATTCTCGTCTTATGGAAAACAAATTTCGATTAAATTGTCGCAAGAAGTAATTAATAATAAATTAATTCCTGTCAGCGGGTTAGCTTTTGGCATCGACACTCTTGTTCACAAAACTTGTGTTGAAAATAACTATCCGACCGTGGCTGTTTTAGGTTCAGGCATTGATGATGCCAGTATTTATCCACGTTCCAATTACCGCTTGGCACGCGAGATAATTAATAATAATGGTATAATCATTTCTGAGTATGCGCCGGAGACAGAACCTCTTAAACATCACTTCCCCGCTCGCAACCGCTTGATTTCTGGCTTATCTCTTGGTACGCTAGTCACCGAAGCGCGTCAAAAATCTGGTGCACTCATCACCGCACACTTTGCACTGGAACAAAACAGAGAAGTTTTCGCGATCCCCGGACCTATTACCCAATCAACTTCAGACGGAACAAATAACTTAATTAAACTCGGCGCTAAAGCAGTCACAAATATTCAAGATATTTTAGATGAACTAAATATTCCACAAAGGATAGCTATCCAAAAAACTTGCGAGGTCGTGCCCGACTCCACCGAAGAAACTGAAATCCTAAATCAACTATCCACTGAACCAAAACATATCAATGAAATTGCGAGTGCTTGTCAAAAATCAATTACATATATTAATGCTAAGTTACTTTTACTCGAGATGAAGGGTCGTGTCAGCAATTTAGGTAACATGCACTTTATTTTAAAGGTATGAAAACAGAATTATACGCCCAATATTTAGAGGCTCTTAATTACATTGATTCCCTGGGTAATTTAAAGGCCAAAGATTTTTTTACTGGTACCAAGAACCCTCGTCCACAACTAGAAAGGATGAAGCATCTTCTTAAACTTGCCGGTAACCCAGATCGCGGACTTAAAATTATTCATATCACCGGCACCAGTGGCAAAGGTTCGACCACAAATTACATCTACAACATTTTACAATGTGCTGGGCATAAAGTCGGTGCGTATTTTTCGCCCTCTGTTTCTGTCCCAACTGAAAAAATTCAGATCAATAATAAATTTATTTCTGTTTCAGATTTAATCGAACTCATCGAACAAATAAAACCGATTGTCCAACGTTGCTACGAAACTTTGGATGCGCCCAGTCATTTTGAAATTTGGTTTTTAATAGCTCTGCTCTATTTTAAAAAACAAAAATGCGATTACGTAGTTTTAGAAGTTGGCTGTGGCGGACGCTATGACGCCACCAATGCAGTTGAAAAAACTTTGGTTTCTGCAATTACCAACATTAGTCTCGACCACATGCACATACTCGGGAATACATATACAAAAATTGCCTATGAAAAGGCCGGCATCATTCGACTACGCGGAAAAGTTTTCACCACAACAGAAAGTCCAGCAGCTCTCAAAGTTATTGAGGCTGAAGTTGAAAAACAGCGCGCAGACTTGACCATCCTCCACAATCAAGAGAATCCAAATATTGCACTTGCCTCAGTAATAGCAGAATATCTTGAAACCAAACCAACAGCAATCGAAAAAGGTATTCAACAGTCAAAACTACCCGCTCGTTTTGAGATCATACAGACTAATCCGACTGTAATCCTCGATGGTGCACACAATGCTGACAAAATTACTTTCTTCTTTAAAAAACTAGATCAATTCAGATCTAAATTAAAAACCCAAGGTCAACTACATGTTATCTGCGGATTAACCAGCCAGAAAGATGCTCGCAAAGTTTTTGCACCTTTATTCGCCAAGGCCGATAAAGTCTATATATCCAGATTCACCACGACATTCAGAAAAGTAACTCCACCGCTAGTGATCAAAAAATTCTGTCCAAAAAATAAGTTTACTGGAATTTTTCTTGACCCCAATGAGGCTCTAAAATCTGCCCTCAAAAAAGCACATAAAAATGATCTTATTATAATCACTGGATCCTTCTTTTTATGTGGAGATTTACGCAAATTCTGGCAAGCTGAAATTAAGCAATTAGAACAGAGAAAGAACTTTGTTTAACCCAGCACCACTCACTCAGTTCGGATGGTGGGCAAGATACAGCATTTGACAAAAAAAACCTGGTCTGTCATATTTAGTCAGAATTATAAAATATTATGAAGCACTTAGTCATAGTCGAAAGTCCTACCAAAGCCAGAACCATCTCCAAATTCTTAAGTCGCGATTACAAGGTCGAATCTTCTTTCGGCCATATTTGCGATTTACCAGCATCAAAACTGGGCGTTGATGTTGATAACAATTTCGAACCAACCTACGTCGTCCCAGTGAAAGCCAAGAAACAAGTCACCAAATTAAAAGAATTGGCAGCCAAGGCCGATGAAATTATTCTTGCAACAGACCAAGACCGCGAAGGAGAAGCTATTGCTTGGCATTTAAAAAATATTTTAAAACCGAAAAAATATACACGCATTGCCTTCCACGAAATTACTAAAAAAGCGATTGATGAGGCCCTTTCAAAACCGCACGACTTAGATCTCAACGTCGTTGATGCGCAACAGGCGCGTCGTGTGCTCGATCGTTTAGTGGGTTATCAACTTTCACCTTTTTTATGGAAAAAGGTGGCCCGCGGTTTATCTGCCGGACGCGTACAGAGCGTGGCCGTACGTCTTGTTGTGGAAAAAGAACGTGAACGCGACGCTTTTAAACAAGATGAATACTGGACCATTGAAGCTATTTTCTCAAAAGACGAAACCAACAAATTTCCTGGAAAGTTATTTTCAATATCCGGTAAATCACTTGGCAAACTCGGGCTAAAAACAAACGATCAAACCGACGAAATCCTCAAAGAATTAGCCGATAAAAATTATTACATCGCCAACATCGAACTGAAGACCAGCAAAAAAACTCCACCAGTCCCCTTCACCACATCAACGCTACAACAAGCAGCGAACAATCAATTGAACTTTTCAGCTAAGCAAACCATGATGATTGCTCAAACATTATATGAAGGTGTAAAATTGGGCACGGAGGGTCAAGGTCTGATTACTTACATGCGTACAGATTCGTTAAATCTTTCTGATTCATATTTAAACCCCGCACGGGAATACATTCAACAACAATTCGGTGCTGAATATTTACCCAAAGCAGCGGTGAAATATCACACCAAGAGCAAGGGTGCGCAAGAAGCACACGAAGCGATTAGACCAACAGATGTTTTGAAAACTCCAGAAAGCGTTCAACAACATTTGGATGCGAATCAATACAAACTATATAAATTGATTTGGGAAAGAACTTTAGCCACTCAAATGACTGCTGCTGTTATCGATGCCACAGCATTAGACATCAACGATGAAACCGATAAATATACTTTTAGAGCAACCGGACAAACCGTTAAATTCCCGGGATTCTTAAAAGTCTATCCAACTGGCACTAAGGAAATCACTTTGCCAACGCTCGAAGTCAAAGACAAGGTTAAAGCAGAGGAGATGAAGTCTGAACAACATTTTACTCAACCTCCAGCACGCTATACGGAAGCTTCTTTGGTCAAAGTTTTGGAAGAATATGGCATTGGACGTCCATCAACTTATGCGCCGACCATTGCCACCATTCAAGAACGCGGTTATGTAGAAAAAGAAGCCAAAGCCTTAAAACCGACCGAGATTGGCTGCCTCGTCAACGATATTTTAGTTGAACATTTTAAAGATATTGTTGATTATGAATTTACGGCTGATATGGAAAAACAATTTGATGAAATAGAAGCTGGCAAAAAAGAATGGCAACCAGTTATTGCAAAATTCTATGGACCTTTTAAAAAAAACCTAGATGAAAAGACGGCTGAATTAACAAAAAAAGGTTTAACCGAAGAAAAAACAGATGAAATCTGCGACAAATGTGGCTCGCCCATGGTTATAAAAGTGAGCCGACATGGAAAATTCTTGGCTTGTTCCAAATATCCTGAATGCAAAAACACAAAATCAATTGATGACAATGGCAAAATTGAAGCTAAAGAACCAGAAAAATTGCTAGATGAAAAATGTCCAGATTGCGGCTCGCCACTTACCGAGAAACACGGCCGCTTTGGTCCCTTTATTGGTTGTTCAAATTATCCTAAATGTAAATACATTCAAAAGAAAGATTATGGCACCGGCGTTCATTGCCCACAATGCGAAACTGGTGAGATAGTCAGCAAACGCACTCGTGGTGGTAAAATCTTTTTTGCTTGTAATAAATATCCTGATTGTAAATTCGCACTCTGGAGCAAACCAACTGGAGAAAAATGCCCGACTTGTCTCTCTCTCATGGTTTATGCCGCAGACAATAAGACAGTTTGCAGCAGTAAGGATTGTCCGACGAATAAATAGTAACGTACTTAACGGTAGCCGTAGAGGTAGGGGTTCAAGATTTTGAACCCCTACCTCGATTAATACCGCAAAATTTCACCACCACATCCATCGACCACCTAGATTAAAACATCCATTTCTTTTGGTTGTTTTTTGTTCGCCTAAAATTGGATTTTGTTAAATTGACTGATAAGTTAATAATATCCCCATATGGCATTCAACCATATAAATTATTTTCGGCGATCCACTCGCTTACCAGGCTATAATTATGCACGACCTGGAATGTATTTTGTTACTATCTGTACCCATAAAAAAGAAATGCTCTTTGGAGAAATTAAATCGAATCAAATAGTACTAAGTGATTTAGGCGATAATGTCGAATATTATTGGAAAGAAATTCCAAAACATTTTCCGAATACAACTTTGCAGGAATATGTTGTTATGCCTAATCATTTTCATGGAATTATTGTTATTTCTGCCACTCTAACCGCTGATGTAGGGGTTCAAAATTTTGAACCCCTACATCGATTAATACCACACAATGCCTTCCAAAAAATCATCCCTAAATCAATTGGCTCCATCGTCCGTGGCTTCAAAATCGGCGTAACAAAATGGTCCCGTAATAATGGGAAAAATTATATCGTTTGGCAAAGAAACTTTTATGAGCATATTATTCGTAATGAAATTGAATTATTAAATATTAAAAAATATATTATAAATAATCCTCAAGAGTGGGCTAACGATCCGGAGAAACAAGCACATGACCAAAGAGGTAGAGGTTCAAAATTTTGAACCCCTACCTCGATTAACATTCTATGAATGTTAACAATTTAAGAAATTTTTTTGTAATAGAAAAGAGGGGTCGCATGAACCCTTCCTTCTTCTGTTATTCTACCGAGTGATAGGGATTCATGTGTCCCCAAAGAACAAGCGGCAGAAACAAGGAAAGAACCATAGCCGCAAAGCAAAAGATCGGAAAGAACTGGGTCGCCGAGGGCATGACTTCCTCCAAGCAAATTTTTCTCCGTTACAATTGTAAGTATAGCACACTTTCGCTGTTTTGTCAATAAGTGTCAATAAGACAGAAGAAAATTTATTCAAATTTAGGGAAAAAACCCCTTATAAAACCTCCACGTGCAGGTCTAGCCCTGCACGTACAAAACAGGACAATCTCGTACCTGTCCGTCGGAGTTCAAAATCTTGAATCCCTAGAGCTGTAAAGCAACAAAAAAGGCCCTGAAAAAATCAGGACCTTTTTAGTGTAGGGATCTGGATAAAAACCCCAAAACATTGTTGATGATAGGGTTGTCACAGATACCCTACGTTTGAAAGTATAGCGGAAACAAGTGCAAAATACAAGCAAAACAGACTATAATCAAGAAAGCAAAAAAACAAGAAAACAAATAATGAGACCACTTAATAGTAAAACTTATTGCTTTTTTGCTTTCTTGTTTTTTTGATTAACGCTCACCTGTTTGTTTGGAAACGAAAACTCCTAGACCAAAAGCCCAGGAGTTCTCTTTTTGAGGTTTTACCTATCATCAACATAACTAGTATAGCAAACTTTTGCTTACTTGTCAATAGCACGTTCTAGCTCATAAAAACTGTTACCGAAAACCTAGTGGATAGCTCATAAATGGGTTACCGTAGTCGTATATGACTATGGAAACAAGAAATAACATCTTTAGAGAGTACCTAGGCGAATAT
>Ga0209211_10000427_pt1 | contig 86258 bp, 83 predicted proteins | sample RifGroA2_FD_183992 | JGI IMG/M metagenome (GOLD analysis project Ga0209211, IMG submission 183992) | Groundwater microbial communities from Rifle, Colorado, USA - Groundwater A2 (SPAdes) (version 2) | ecosystem: Environmental > Aquatic > Deep subsurface > Groundwater | place: Rifle, Colorado... | reverse complement strand
GGGCCAGGCCAAGCGCGTCGAAGTCGCCAAGGAAAACACCACGCTGATCGACGGCGCCGGTGCCGAAGACACGATCAAGGGCCGCGTCACGCAGATCCGCGCCCAGATCGAGGAAGCCAGCAGCGATTACGACAAGGAAAAGCTGCAGGAGCGCGTGGCCAAGCTGGCCGGCGGCGTTGCGCTGATCAAGGTCGGTGCCGCGACCGAAATGGAAATGAAGGAAAAGAAGGCCCGCGTCGAAGACGCGCTGCACGCCACGCGTGCCGCCGTTGAAGAAGGCATCGTCGCCGGCGGCGGCGTCGCCCTGCTGCGCGCCCGCGCCGCGATCTCGCTCAAGGGCGACAACCACGAACAGGAAGCCGGCATCAAGATCGTGCTGCGCGCCCTGGAGCAGCCGCTGCGCGAAATCGCCGCGAATGCCGGCGACGAGCCGAGCGTGGTGGTCAACAAGGTGCTCGAAGGCAAGGGCAACTTCGGCTACAACGCGGCAACCGGCGAGTACGGCGACATGGTGGCGATGGGCGTGCTGGACCCGACCAAGGTGACCCGCACCGCGCTGCAGAACGCTGCATCCGTGGCCGGCCTGATGCTGACCACCGACGCCATGGTGGCTGAGCTGGTCGAAGACAAGCCGGCCGGCGGCGGCATGGGCGGCATGGGCGGCATGGGTGGCATGGGCGGCATGGGCGGCATGGACATGTAATGTCCATTCTCCAATAGCAAGGAACAGGAGGAAACCCAGGTTTCCTCCCGTTACCCGCCTTCCTACTGGACGGGAAAGCCCGGCTTCGGCCGGGCTTTCTTTTTTGCATCAACCGCAGTACCATGAGTTCGCAGATTCTGAAACAAGGCAAACCCGTCGAAAGGCGGGGACGCAAAGTCACCGGCCTAACGGGCGCATGCCCCACGGTAGCGGGACCACCAGGAGATCGCCAGGGTTACTACCGTCAGCCGCCGCTTCGTGTTCGTCAAAGTGAAGCGCAAGCAGCCCCCTCGCAAGCCCCGTCCCCCGATTCGCGACGACGACGAAATGGTCGGCGAAGCCGCGCGGCCGGCGCGGCCCCTTCTGATTGTCAGTCCTTCCCAGGTGGCGGAGCGCAAATCGCCCTGGCCCTTGGTGGCCGCCGCCGTCGGCGGCTTTGCTGCCGTTGCCGTGGTGATCGCCCTGCTCAGCGGCTTGGCCGGTCGGCCGACGGCCGACGGCGGCGTCCAGGTTCAGGCTGCGCGCAGCGCGGCGCCTACACATCCAGGCTATAGCCGCTCGGCATCGGGCGGCTATCCAGGCGCAGGTGGCGGTTATTCAAACGGCAGCGGCAGCGGTGGCGACAGAGCCGTCGTTCGGCAGACATCGGCGGCCGAGGCTTTCCTTTCTTCGCCGTTTCCCAACCGCAAGCCCGTGAGCTGTGCGGCCCAGATGGACGGCAGCAGCGAGTCGCGCCGCGACTTCAGCAAGTGCCTGGAACAGGCCAACGAAAGAGAGCCGGCACCAGGCGCGAAGTAGCAAGAAGTCGGCGCTGGCCACACGCCGAAAAGAGTCCTCTGCGGGTTCATGGCAAAAAAACCGGGAGGTGCCGGCAGACAGGCTATCATTTCGTCCGAACCCGTCACAATGAGGATATCCATGGTCGACGACGGCATCTATCGCAAGACTGAAAAGGGGCGAACCGAGATCGCCACCCGTGCCAACAAACTCGGCATGCGCGAGCGGACTTTGCTCATCATGGTGGATGACAAGACACCGCGCAGCGTCTTGTTGTCCCGCAGCGCGCATCCAGGTTGCGGTGACATCCTCGACTCCCTGCTGGCCCAGGACTTCATCGAGATCAACCCCGGGTCGTGAGGCGGCGATGAGACTACTGCTGGCAGAAGACGACCGCATCATTTCCCAGGGGCTGATCGCCGCCTTGCGCAAATCCGGCTACGCGGTGGATCACGTCAACAACGGCGCGGATGCCGACACGGCCCTGCTCTCCCAGCAGTACGACCTGTTGGTGCTCGACCTCGGCTTGCCGCGCATGTCGGGGATCGACGTGCTCAAGCGTCTGCGCGCGCGCAAACTCACCATGCCGGTATTGGTGTTGACGGCACAGGACGGCATCGACGACCGGGTGCGCGGCCTCGATGCCGGTGCCGACGATTACCTGACCAAGCCATTCGCCTTGCCCGAACTGTTCGCCCGGGTGCGCGCGCTGACCCGGCGCGGCACCGGCAATCCGACCCGGATCGAGGTCGGCGCCTTGTCCTACGACCAGTCCGAGCGCGTCGCCCGCCTCAGGGGCGAGATCGTCGAGTTGTCGGCACGCGAACTGGCGCTGCTTGAAATCCTGCTGCTGCGCGCCGGACGACTGGTGGCCAAGGAGCAGCTGGTCGATCAGCTGTGCAGTTGGGGCGAGGAAGTCAGCAACAACGCCATCGAGGTCTATATCCACCGTCTGCGCAAGAAGCTCGAACCCGGCGGTGCCCGCATCACGACGGTGCGCGGTCTTGGCTATTGCCTGGAGAAGCCGGCCGAGCTTGCCGATGCGGCAAATGGCAAAGCCTGACACCGGCCCGCGAAGCGGAAGCCCCGTCACGCAAAGCGAGAGCTCCGGCATACGGAACTCCGGGCCACCGAACCCCGAAAAACCCGCTCCGGCCGTTACTGCGGGCAGGCGCGGCAATAACCCGTTCGCAAGCTACGAGTACCCGAATTCACTGTTCGGCGAGATTCTCGACTGGATGCTGGCGCCGCTGTTGTTGCTGTGGCCGATATCGATTGCGGCTACCAATCACGTCGCCAGCTATATCGCCAACCAGCCTTACGACCAGGCGCTGGCCGACAATGTCACGGCCATTGCGCGCCTGGTGAAAATCGAGGGCGGCCGGGTCACGGTTAACCTGCCGGCTTCGACGCGCACGCTGCTGCGTGCCGACGAAAGCGACACGCTTTACTACCAGGTGATCGGTCCCGGCAGCCGGGTCATTCACGGCGACAAGGAAATCCCCTGGCCGACGCTGCCGGCGAAGGTGGAGGCAGGAAAAATCCTGTTCCGCGACGAACGCATCGAAGCCGACAACGTGCGCATCGCCTATGCCTTCATGCCCGTCAGGAGCGGCTTGCCGCCGGTCGTGGTGCAGGTCGCGGAAACCCTGCACAAACGCGAAGCCCTGGCGTCGGGGATCATTTCCGGCGTGCTGTTGCCGCAATTCGCCATCATTCCACTGGCGGTGATCCTGGTTTATCTGGGCTTGATGCGCGGCATCGCCCCCTTGCGCCTGCTGCAGGAACGCATCCATCGGCGCCGGCCCTCCGACCTGTCGCCGATCCCGGCCGGACGCGTGCCCGACGAGGTGCGGCCGCTGGTGGTCGCCTTCAACCAGATGATGGGGCGGCTGGAAGAGAACCTTCAGGCGCAGCAGCGCTTCATCGCCCAGGCCGCGCACCAGATGCGCACGCCGCTGACCGGACTCAAGACGCAGACCGAGATCGCGCTTTCGGAAACCGATCCGGCGCAGATGCGCAACGCGCTGCGGCTGATCGCCGAAAGCACCGACCGCGCGTCGCATATGATCAACCAGTTGCTGATGCTGGCGCGCGCCGAGGCCAGTCATGAAAAGCTGCACAACGTGGTGCCGCTCGATCTCGATGCGCTCGCCCGCGGCGTTACCGAGGAATGGGTGGTGCGCGCCTTGGCCAAGCGCATCGACCTCGGCTTCGAGGAAAGCGGCCGCTCGCTGCGGATCAACGGCGTGCCCCTGTTGTTGCGCGAGCTGCTGACCAACCTGGTGGACAACGCGATCAAGTACACCGCGCCGGGAGGCCATGTCACGGTGCGCACCCGTGCCGGCCGGAGGGCGGTGATCGAGGTCGAGGACAATGGCATTGGTATTCCGGTCGAGGAGCGCGACAGCATCTTCGAGCGCTTTTACCGTGTCCTCGGCACCGACGCCGAAGGCAGCGGACTGGGGCTCGCCATTGCCGCCGAGATCGCCGAACTGCATCAGGCCAAGATAGATTTGCTGACCGGAAGCGACGGCAAGGGGAGTTTGTTTCGCGTCAGTTTCCCGCGCCACCGGGAGACTCAAGAGCATCCGCCGGAGCGATCCCGACCCCTCTCGGGCAGCTTTCCCATCGGCCTGTAAACGGCCTGTAAGCTTCCTGTCAGGATTGCCGGCTGACAATGTCGGCATCTTGGGGCAATTGGCGTTGTCTATGCCGTTCGTACTGCTCCGGGAATACGGTAGGCGCATAACACGGGGAACCCGGGATGCGCCTCAGGAACGGCGGACTGTTCCGGTCCGCCGCAAAGCTAAAAAAGGAGGAGTGCTAGATGCAGCTCACTGAGAAGCATAAGCAGTACTGGAACATCAACCTGAAGATAAGCTCAGTCCTGCTTGTCCTATGGTTCGTGGTCACGTTCGTCATGGGCTGGTTCGCCCGCGAACTCAACGAGATCAACATCATTGGGCCCTTGGGCTTTTACATGTCGGCGCAGGGCTCGTTGATCATCTACGTCGCCATCATCTGGTATTACGCCCACTACATGAACAACCTGGACAAGGAATACGGTGTCCATGAAGGGGAGCTCGACTAATGTCCGCCATAACCCAATCACAGTTCGCCGCCAACCTGAAGCGCTACTACAGCTTCTACACCGGCGGTTTCGTTGCCTTCGTCATCGTCGTCGGCATCCTCGAACAGCTCGGCGTGCCGAGCAAGATCCTCGGCTACATCTTCCTGTTCGCCACCATCATGCTGTATGCCGGCATCGGCTTCATGTCGAAGACGGCAGACGTCGGTGAGTACTACGTCGCCGGCCGGCGCGTACCGGCGCTGTTCAACGGCATGGCGACCGGCGCCGACTGGATGTCGGCGGCCAGCTTCATCGGCATGGCCGGCACTCTTTACCTGTCGGGCTACGACGGTTTGGCCTTCGTGCTGGGCTGGACCGGCGGCTACTGCCTGGTGGCGATCCTGCTGGCGCCCTACCTGCGCAAGTTCGGTCAGTTCACGATTCCGGACTTCCTCGGTGCGCGCTTCGGCGGCCACCTGCCGCGCTTCATCGGCGTGATTGCGGCCATTACCTGCTCCTTCACTTACGTGATCGCGCAGATCTACGGCGTCGGCATCATCACCTCGCGCTTCACCGGCCTCGAGTTCCAGGTCGGCGTCTTCGTCGGTCTGACCGGCATTCTGGTCTGCTCCTTCCTCGGCGGCATGAAGGCGGTGACCTGGACCCAGGTGGCGCAGTACATCATCCTGATCGTGGCCTACATGATCCCGGTGGTGTGGCTGTCGGTGAAGCATACCGGCATCCCGATCCCGCAGATCTCCGCCTACACGTCGGCCCTGCCAAAGATCACGGCGCTGGAGAACGAGTTCAACGACAAGGCTTCGCCCAAGGGCGCCAAGGAAGAGTCGGTGCGCGCCATATTCCGTGAGCGTGCGGCGGCTGGTACCGCCAAGCTGGCGGGTCTGGAAAAGGACGGTCCGGCCTTCCTCACCGCGGAAAAGCAGAAGCTGGTGGACAAGGCGGCCGCACTGAGGGCCGCTACCGATCCTGCGGCTGATCCCAAGGCGATCGACGCGGCAGAGAAAGCCGTCAAGGCCTTCCCGGCCGATGCGGCTGCGGCGAAGAAAGCCTGGACCGCAGAGAAAGGCCTCGGGGCTCGTGGCGGTGCGCTAAAGCATCACGCCGAAGCCTTTGCCTCGGCGGGCAAGACGCCGGAAGAGATCGACAAGAACCGCGGCAAGGCGAAGAAGAACTTCCTCGCCTTGATCATGTGCCTGATGGTAGGCACGGCGGCATTGCCGCACATCCTGATGCGCTACTACACCACGCCATCGGTGCATGAGGCGCGCGTCTCGGTATTCTGGGGGCTGTTCTTCATCTTCCTGCTCTACTTCACGGCGCCCGCGCTGGCGATCCTGGCCAAGTACGAGGTGTACAGCAACCTGGTGGGGTCGAGTTTTGCGTCACTGCCGGCCTGGGTCAGCAACTGGTCAGTGGTCGACAAGACGCTGATGAACATTGCCGACATCAACGGCGACGGCATCGTGCAACTGGCGGAAGTCGTCATCGGCGGCGACCTGATCGTATTGGCAACCCCGGAAATCGCCGGTCTGCCCTATGTCATCTCGGGCCTGGTGGCGGCCGGCGGTCTGGCTGCGGCGCTATCAACCGCTGATGGCCTGCTGCTGACCATCGCCAACGCCATGTCGCACGACCTGTACTACAAGATGATCGACCCGAACGCCTCGACGGTGCGCCGTCTGGCGGTATCCAAGGGCCTGCTGCTGGTGGTGGCGGTCATTGCCGCCTACGTTACCAGCCTGAAGCCGGGCGACATCCTGTTCCTGGTCGGCGCGGCCTTCTCGCTGGCAGCCTCGGGCTTCTTTCCGGCGCTGGTGTGCGGGGTGTTCTGGAAACGTGCCAACTGGCTCGGGGCCGTTATCGGTATGGCGGCCGGTCTGGGCATCTGCGCCTACTACATGTACATCACCTATCCGTTCTTCGGCGTCAATGCCCCGTTGTGGTGGGACATCAACCCGATCTCCGCCGGCACCTTCGGCATTCCCGCCGGCTTCATCGGCATCATCATCGGCAGCCTGATTTCCCCGGCGCCGAATAAGGACATTCAGGACCTGGTCGACCACGTGCGCTATCCGAACCTGGAAAGCGACATCGACACCAGGGGCGTCTGATCAGATTCTTGGAGGAGGAGGAGGGCTAGGGAGCAATACCCGCCCTCGTTGAACCGGTCCCTGGGCAACCTCGGGCCGGTTTTTTTTGGTGCGCCTTGCCGTGTCGCCAGCGCCGACTTTTATGTCTCCGCTGGAAGCGGAGACGGTATCCCCTTGCGGGACAAGTCCTGCCGGCGAGCGCCAACAGTCAGAAGGGAAGATCCGGAATGAATTTCATCAGGTCGGCGCGCTCGGTGTCATGCGCCAGTTTCTTCGCCCGCTTCGGTTCGAAGCCGACCAGGCGCTTGAGGATTACTGTCACGTCGTCAGGGCGGTTGGCATGGTGATAGGCCATGCCCAGTTGATAGAAGCCCTCGCCGCTCATCGGTTGCAGCTCGACCACCTTTTCCAGCGCCTTCACGGCCTCGTCATGCTGTCCCAGGCGCGCATGGGCCAGCCCCATGCCGTACCATGCCATGTCCTGCGACGGCACCAGGCGCACCGCCTCGGTGAAGGCGGCAATCGCCTCTTTCGGTTTGCCGGCGTGTTCGCATACGTAGCCGAGGTTGAACCAGTTGGGTCCGTCGTTGGGAGTCAGCGCCAGGGCTGCCTCGAACCACTTGATGGCCACGTCGTAATTCTTCCGCTTCGCCGCAATCGCGGCCAGATGCCGTGCCGATTGCACGTCCTGCGGGTTGATGCTGAATGCCGTAAGGTAGGCCTCGAAGGCGCTATCTTCTCGACCGAGGAAGTGAAGCACCCAGCCGCGGGCATAATGTCGCCAATGCTCGTAATTCATGAGATTTGCCCAACTGATAATGGAGACGGAAACATACCATGAACCACCCTGAACTGTTGTTTATCGGCGCGCTGCGCGCGCTGGTCGAGGTCGCGATGTTGTTTCTCCTCGGTCAGGGCTTGCTGGGCCTGCTGGCGGGCCGCGGCCGCGATAGCAATACCATGTACAAGCTGTTCCTGATCATCACCGGGCCGGTGCTGAAGACGGCGCGCAGGATTTTGCCGCCGCAGATCATCGACAAGCATTTGCCCTACATTGCTTTTGCCGTGCTGTTCTGGATGTGGATAGCGCTGGCCTGGCTGAAAAGACTATATTGCGAAACCAATCTTTTGCAGTGTTTCTGAGATTGTTGCCGACGTAAGAAAGCCAGCCCGGGATATCCGGGCTGGCTTTTTGTTGAAGTGCTGCGCTTTTCGCGCCGGCGTCAGTGGCCGGAGGCGCTGGAACTGCCGACGCCCGTTTCCGAGCGAATTAGCTGCGCCGGGAACAGGGCACGTTCCTTCTTCGCCTGGGCGCTGTTGTCCAGCTTTGAGACGATGTAGATCACCAGGAACGCCGCCGTCATCGAGAAGATCGCCGACGAGGCGTAGGGGAACAGCGCCGATCCCTTCGGGTTGCCGAAAGAGGCTTCCCACACCGCCGGCGACAGAACAGTCAGCGCCACCGAGCTGATCAGGCCGACGGTGCCGCCCGCTACCGCGCCCTTGGTGGTGCAGTCCTTCCACAGCACGGACATGAACAGCACCGGGAAGTTGGCCGAGCAGGCTACGGCGAAGGCCAGCATCACCATGAAGGCGACGTTCTGCTTCTCGAACACCACACCCAGCGCCACGGCGAAGATGCCCAGGCAGACCGTGGTGATCCGCGACACGCGCAGTTCGGTCGCGGAATCGACGTTGCCGTGACGCCACACCGAGGCGTACAGGTCATGCGACACCGCCGATGCGCCGGACAGCGTCAGGCCCGCCACCACCGCCAGAATCGTGGCGAAGGCCACGGCGGAGATGAAGCCCATGAACATGTCGCCGCCAACGGCCTTGGCCAGATGCACCGCGGCCATGTTGCCGCCGCCCTTGAGGCCCTTGGCGAGATCGCCGCCGACGAAGTAGTCCGCCGGATTCGGAATCAGGTTGGTGATGGCGCCGAAGCCGATGATGAAGGTCAGGATGTAGAAGTAGCCGATCCAGGTTGTCGCCCAGGCCACCGACTTGCGGGCTTCCTTGGCGCTCGGCACGGTGAAGAAACGCATCAGGATGTGCGGCAGGCCGGCCGTACCAAACATCAGCGCCATGCCGACCGATATCGCCGAGATCGGGTCGTTGATCAATGCCCCCGGGCTCATGATCGCATCATGCTTGGAATGCACTTCGACGGCCTTGGTGAACATCGCCTCGGGACTGAAACCGAACTGGAACATCACCGCCAGGGCCATGAAAGTGGCGCCGGCAAGCAGCATGCAGGCCTTGATGATCTGCACCCAGGTCGTTGCGGTCATGCCGCCGAACAGCACGTAGGTCATCATGATGATGCCGACCAGCATTACCGCGTACAGGTAGTCGAGGCCGAACAGCAGCTTGATCAACTGGCCGGCGCCGACCATCTGCGCGATCAGGTAGAAGGCCACCACGACCAGCGAACCGCAGGCGGCGAAGGAGCGGATCGGACCCGGGTCGAAGCGATAACCGGCGACGTCGGCGAAGGTGAACTTGCCTAGGTTGCGCAGGCGTTCCGCCATCAGGAAGGTGATCACGGGCCAGCCGACCAGCCAGCCGATCGAGAAGATCAGGCCGTCGAAGCCGGAACCGAATACCAGACCGGAAATGCCGAGGAAGGAGGCCGCTGACATGTAGTCGCCGGCGATCGCCAGGCCGTTCTGGAAGCCGGTGATGCCGCCGCCTGCGGTGTAGAAGTCTGCCGCGGTCTTGGTCTTGGTCGCTGCCCACTTGGTGATCCAGAGCGTGATGCCGACGAAAATGGCGAACATCACGATCGCGGTCCAGTTGGTCTCCTGCTTCTGCGCCTGACCGAGGTCGGCGCCGGCTGCCAGGGCAGCCCCGGCCACCAGCAGGGCGGCGATGCCGCCGAGTATGTGTTTGGCCTTGATCACTTGGAAGCCTCCTTGACGATTTCGTCCTTGATGGCGTCGAACTCGCTGTTGGCGCGACGGACGTAGATGGCGGTGATGACGATGGTGAAGACCAGCACGCCGACACCCATCGGAATCCCGATCGACATCGTGGCGCCCGCAGCCATCTTGGTGGCGAGCAGCTGCTTGTCGAAGGCGATGAGCAGGATGTAGCCGAAATACGCGATCAGCATAAGAGCGGAAAGGACGTACGAGTAGTTGTTGCGCATCCTGACAAACTCAAAGAATTTTGGATTCTTCTGAATCCGTTCGACAATGTCTTGGTCTTTCATGGGTCCTCCGGAGGTGGGAGCGAATTGTTGTAACGGGTGATTCCAGGACCTTTTCTGGAGCGTGAGATACTAGGCTGATGCTCTTACATCGTTCTTACGCTGCCCGTAAGCAAGCCGTCAGCGACATGACGGAGTGGAGAACATGGCCAGGCCCTTTGACGTTGCAACCCCGAAGACCTATAATCCGCAACCTTTCCGGCTAGGTAGCTCAGTTGGTAGAGCAACGGACTGAAAATCCGTGTGTCGGCAGTTCGATTCTGCCCCTGGCCACCAGTTTCAGAGCGGGGGTTCTGCGGAACCCCCGCGATTTTTTGTGCATCTGTTTGCAGATCCGGTTGCCGGCCGACGATTGGAATCGCTGCATGAATCCACCCCCTGATTACGAACGTCGCTTCGGCGGCATCGAGCGCCTGTATGGCACCGGGGCGCTGCTGCGCCTGGCGGCGGCGCATGTGGTGGTGGTGGGTATCGGCGGCGTCGGTTCATGGGCGGCCGAAGCTCTGGCGCGTTCGGGGCTGGGGCGGCTGACGCTGATCGATCTCGATCATGTCGCCGAATCCAATGTCAACCGCCAGATTCAAGCGCTGGAATCGACTCTGGGCGCGGCCAAGGTGGTGGCGATGAGGGAGCGCATCGCGGCGATCAACCCGTCCTGCGTTGTTAACGTCGTCGAGGAATTCGTTGATGAAGCCAATGTGGCGACACTGATCCCGCCTTGCGAGGCGGTGATCGACGCCATCGACCAGGTGCGCGCCAAGGCCGCCTTGATCGCCTGGTGCCGGCGTGCCGGTATCCGTGTCGTGACCACCGGCGCCGCCGGCGGTCGCTCCGATCCGACGCAGATCGACGTCGTCGATTTGTCGCGCACGACACAGGATGCGCTGGCTTCGAAAGTTCGCGCGCGGCTGCGCAAGGACTACGGTTTCCCGCGCGAGTCGAAGCAGAAGTTCGGCGTTGATTGCGTGTTTTCACCGGAGCAGGTTCGCCGTCCCACCGGCGCCGACTCCTGTGCCGTGCCGGGCGACACCGCCGACGAGGCCATCGATCCGGCTGCGGGCCTCAACTGCGCCGGTTACGGCTCCTCGGTGGCGGTCACGGCAAGTTTTGGTTTCGCTGCGGCGGCGCGGGTTCTCGCCGGTATACTTGAAGCATGACGAATGCCATGAATTCCCCGGTAGTCTTGATCACCGGCGCCGGCCGCCGCGTCGGGGCCGAGATCGCGCGCGCGCTGCACGGCGCGGGTGCTTGCGTGGCGATTCACTATCGCTCCTCGGAGGCCGCTGCAGTGGCGTTGGCTGTGGAGCTGAATGCGGCGCGGCCTGATCCGGCCGGTGAGTCCGCAGTGGTTTTTGCCGCCGATCTGCTGGATACGGATGCGCTGCCGCGACTGGTGGAATCGGTTGTGGCGCGCTTCGGACGGCTGGATGCATTGGTCAATAATGCTTCCTCGTTCTTTGCCACGAAAGTCGGCGCTGTCGATACGGCGGCATGGGATGATCTGGTCGGCACCAATCTCAAGGCGCCGCTGTTTCTTGCTCAGTCCGCCGCACCGCATCTACAGCGCAGCGGTGGCTGTATCGTCAATATCACCGACATCCATGCCGAACGTCCGCTCAGGGGTTACCCGCTTTACTGCGCGGCGAAGGCCGGCCTGCTCGGGCTGACCCGCGCACTGGCGCTGGAACTCGGGCCGCAGGTGCGGGTCAATGCAGTGGCGCCCGGCGCCATCGAATGGCCGCAAGGCAAGAGTGACTTTTCGCCCGCCGAGCGCGCGGCTATCATTGACCACACGCTGCTGAAGCGTGTCGGCTCGCCCGCCGATATTGCGCGCGCCGTAAGATTTCTCGTCTTCGATGCGCCCTATGTCACCGGGCAGGTGATCAACGTCGACGGCGGCCGTACCGCCTACCTATGAACGCTCCCCTGACTGCTCGCCAGACACAGAAACCCGCTTTCGAGGCCAACAAGCTGGCCAAGCATTTGCGCCGCGCTGTCGGCCAGGCGATTGCCGACTTCAACATGATCCAGGCCGGCGACAAGGTCATGGTGTGTCTCTCCGGTGGCAAGGATTCCTTTGCGCTGCTGGATATCCTGCTGTTCCTGCGCGAGCATGCGCCGATAGATTTCGACATCGTCGCCGTCAACCTCGACCAAAAACAGCCCGGCTTTCCGGCCGACGTGCTGCCGCAGTATCTGCGCGAGATCGGCGTGCCTTTCCACATCGAGAACGAGGACACTTATTCCATTGTCAAGCGCGTGATACCGGCAGGCAAGACGACGTGTTCGCTCTGCTCGCGATTGCGGCGTGGCGTCTTGTATCGCGTCGCCGGCGAACTGGGGGCGACCAAGATCGCGCTCGGCCATCATCGCGACGACATTCTGCAAACGCTGTTTCTCAACATGTTCTTCGGCGGCAAGATGAAATCCATGGCACCCAAGCTGATGTCTGACGACGGCCGCAACATCGTCATCCGCCCGCTTGCCTATTGCCGCGAGAGCGATCTCGACGCCTGGGCCGCGGTTCGCGCCTTTCCCATCATTCCCTGCAATCTGTGCGGTTCGCAGCCCAACCTGCAACGCCAGCAGGTGAAGCAGATGCTGCACGACTGGGACAAGCGCTTTCCTGGCCGCATCGAGAGCATGTTCCGCAGCCTGAGCGACGTGGTGCCGTCGCATTTGCTGGATGCGCGCCTGTTCGATTTTGCCGGCCTCACGGCGACCGGGATTCCCAATGCGGAAGGCGACATCGCCTTCGATGCGCCGGAGGTGACCACGGCCTTGCCGCAAGTTGTCGGCTTTCGGGTTCGGCAAGACTGATGGACGCGCGCCGCCTTCCTGCCCGTCACGGCATCCTCTGGCTGCTGGCCGGCTTCGCCCTGTTTCGTCGCCATCCACCCCTGGTGACCGCGATTACCTTCGGCTACCTGTTGACGGTGATCGTGGTGAATCTGATTCCGAAAATCGGACCCTTTCTCCTGCCCTTGCTGCTGCCCACCCTGACGGTCATGCTGGGCAATGGGTGCCGCGTGATCGCGCGTGGACAGCGCTTCACCAGCGAAACCCTGATTGCGGGCATCAGCGCCCAGCGTACTGGCCTGGCGCGTCTCGGCGGGCTGCATCTGGTCGGATCGAGCCTGCTGGTACTGGGCGGCTTTGCGCTGGGCGAGCCGATCAACATCAGCGACGGCATCGACTCGGCCGAGGCCATGGAACTCATTGGCGATCTGGCGGTGATCCTGCTGCTGGCCTCGCCGCTGCTGATGGCCTTCTGGTTCGCGCCGCTGCTGACCGCCTGGGATGGCGTCGGCGCGGGCAAATCGCTGTTCTTCAGCTTTATCGCCAGTTGGCGCAACTGGCGTGCCTTCACGATGTACGGGCTGGCGCTGGTTCTGGTGGGGGCGGTACTGCCCGGTTTGATTCTGGTCATCGCCGGACTGATTTCAGAGGCCTTGCTCACCATCCTCTCGATTGCGCTGCGCATGCTGCTGATCTTCGTTCTGGCGCCGATCATGGTGGCCAGCGTATATCTGTCCTATCGCGACGTGTTCGAGCCGCCGGCAACGCCCGATGAGTGATGTCGGCGCAGGAGCGCTCGGACTCTTCGGCGGCACCTTCGATCCGCTGCATGTCGCGCATCTGCGCCTGGCGATCGAAGCACGGGAGGCACTGGGTCTGGCCGGAGTGTGCTTCATCCCCGCCGGCAACCCGGTCTTGCGCGAGGCGCCGCAGTGCGGGGCCGCACATCGTCTGGCGATGGTGGAGCGGGCGCTCGCCGACATGCCTGGCTTCAGTGTCGATGCCGCGGAAGTGCTGGACGCGTCCGCCCGGCCGAGCTACACCGTGGAAACCCTCGAACGCCAGCGCCGCTTGCATGGCCCCCAGCGCCCTCTGGTGCTGCTGCTCGGAGCCGACGCCTTCGCCCGGCTGGAGGCTTGGCACCGTTGGCGCGAACTGTTTGATCTCGCGCACATCGCCGTGGCGACGCGGGCGGGGCACGAGGCAATAGTCGGCTCTGGTGGTACGGCGCTTGACCGCGAATTTGCCGCCCGCCGCGGTGAGGCCGCCGATCTGGCCAACGCACCAGCGGGTCGCATTGTTCCCTTTGCCATCACCGCGCTGGAGATCTCCGCCACGGCGATCCGCCGTCGATTGGCGCAGGGCCTCGGCGTGCGCTATCTGGTTCCCGACGCCGTTCTCGACTATATTGATTCACATCAGATCTACCGGACTCCGCATGGACATTAGAAAACTTCAGAAACTCGCCGTCACCGCCCTCGAAGACATCAAGGCCAAGGATATCGAGGTCCTCAACACCAGCAAGCTTTCTGCGCTGTTTGACCGGATCATCATTGCCACCGGCGACTCCAATCGCCACGTCAAGAGTCTGGCGCGCAACGTCCATGACAAGGTCAAGGAAGCCGGCGGTCAGGTGATCGGCATCGAAGGCGAGGAGAGCGGCGAATGGGTGCTGGTCGATCTGGGCGACATCGTGGTGCATGTCATGCAACCCGCGGTGCGTGCCTACTACAACCTCGAAGAGTTGTGGAAGGTGGTGCCCAGGCGCGCCAGGAAGGCTGTCGAGGAATGACGCAACACAATCCCTGCGGTTTGTCACCCAGGTGAAACTGATTGTCGTGGCGGTGTCGAAGCGGCCGCCGCAATGGGTGGTCGCCGGCTGGACCGACTATGCGAAACGGATGCCGCATGAACTGCCGCTGGAACTGCTGGAGGTCAGGCCCGAACCGCGCACTACGGGAAAGACCGCGGAAGCCATGATGGCGCTGGAGGCGAACCGCATCGAGGCGCAACTGCCTGTCGGCGCCCGCCGCATCGTGCTCGATGAGCGCGGCGAGGCACCGACGACGCGGCAACTGGCCGACCGTCTGGCAAAATGGATGGCGAGCGGCGATGACGTCGCATTCATCATTGGCGGTCCGGACGGGCTGGATGCCCGCATCAAGAACAATGCCCACGAAACCATGCGCCTCTCCAGTCTGACCCTGCCTCACGCCCTGGTCCGGGTGATCCTCGGCGAGGCGTTGTATCGCGCCGCGAGCGTGTTCAAGGGCCATCCCTACCATCGTGACTGAAATGGAACCATTGATCGATCCACGCATCTACCTGGCCTCCAGAAGTCCGCGCCGCCGTGAGTTGCTGACGCAGATCGGCGTGCGCTTCGACTTGCTGATGTTTCGCGCCGCGCCGCGCGAAGACGCGGCAGTGAGCGAGGCCTGGCTGCCCGGCGAAGCGCCGGAAGCTTATGTCGAACGGGTGGCGCGGGCCAAGGCGGTTTTTGCGGCGGGTCTGCTGGGGCCGCGGCACGTTGCCGCGCGTCCGGTACTGGCGGCCGACACGACGCTCGATCTCGACGGTGAGATTATCGGCAAACCGTGCGACGAAGCCGACGCGGCGGCGATTCTGCGGCGTCTCTCCGGCCGCAGCCATCGCGTGCTGACCGCCATTGCCGTGGCGCGCGGCGAGCGCGTCGAACACCGCCTGTCGATCAGCGACGTGCGCTTTCGCCAACTGGGCGCGGACGAAATCAGGCGCTACGTGCAAAGCGGCGAGCCAATGGACAAGGCCGGCGCCTATGGCATTCAGGGTCGCGCCGCTGTCTTCATCGAGGAGATTCGCGGCTCGCACTCCGGCATCGTCGGTCTGCCCCTGTGCGAAACGCTGCTGCTGCTGCGCGACTTCGGTTATCCGCTATGACTGAACAATTCCTCATCAATTTCACGCCGCAGGAAACCCGTGTCGCCCTGTTGCAGCAGGGCGTGGTACAGGAACTGCACATCGAGCGCACCAACGGCCGCGGCATTGTCGGCAACGTCTATCTCGGCCGCGTCGTGCGGGTGTTGCCCGGCATGCAGTCGGCCTTCATCGAAATCGGACTGGAGCGCACCGCCTTTTTGCATGTGGCCGATATCTGGACCGAGCGTCCCGGCGGCAACGGTTATGGCAGCCACGAAACACGGCCCATCGAACGCGTTCTCAGCGAGGGCCAAGCACTGACGGTGCAGGTGCAGAAGGATCCGCTCGGCACCAAGGGCGCGCGCCTGACCACCCAGATTTCCATCGCCGGACGCCTGCTGGTGCACCTGCCGCAGGACACGCACATCGGCATCTCGCAACGCATCGGTGAGGAAGCTGATCGCGAAAGATTGCGCGTTCGCGTCCAGGCCCTGCTGCCGGCCGATCAACCCGGCGGCTATATTCTGCGTACGGTTGCCGCCGATGCCAGCGACGACGAACTGGTGGCTGACATTGCCTATTTGCGCCGCATCTGGCGCGAGATCAAGAGCCGCAGCATCGGCGCCTTGCCGCCGACCGTGCTGCATCACGATCTGACGTTGGCGCAACGCGTGCTGCGCGACCTGGTGAGCAGCGAGACCAGCGCCGTCGTCATCGACTCGCGCGAAAATTTTCAGAAGCTGCAAACTTTTGCCCAGGAGTATGTACCGCAGGTGACCGAGCGGCTTCAGCACTACACCGGCGAACGACCGCTGTTCGACCTGCACGGCGTCGAGGAGGAAATCCAGAACGCACTGGCGCGCCGCGTCGATCTCAAGTCTGGCGGCTACCTGATCTTCGACCAGACCGAGGCAATGACCACCGTGGACGTCAATACCGGCGGCTATGTCGGCTCGCGCAATTTCGACGACACCATCTTCAAGACCAATCTGGAGGCGGCGCAGACCATCGCCCGCCAGCTAAGGTTGCGCAATCTCGGCGGCATCATCATCGCCGACTTCATCGACATGGAGGATGAAGAACACAAGGTGGCCGTGCTTGCGGAATTCAACAAGGCGCTGTCGCGCGATCACACGCGCATTACCGTCTCCGGCTTTACCCAGCTCGGGCTGATCGAGCTGACCCGCAAACGCACTCGCGAAAGCCTTGCTCATGTGTTGTGCGAGCCCTGCCCCACCTGCGGCGGTCGCGGCGAGGTGAAGACGGCGAAAACCGTGTGCTACGAGGTTTTGCGTGAACTGCTGCGCGAGGCGCGCCAATTCACCGCGCGCGAAATGCGCGTGCTGGCCTCGCCGGCCGTGATCGACCTGTTTCTCGACGAGGAATCGCAGGCGCTGGCCATGCTTTCGGAATTTGTCGGCCTGCCGATTTCCCTCCACGCGGAGAGCGGCTACACGCAAGAGCAGTTCGACATCGTTCTGATGTAGGGCTAAAATCCGCATCCGACGCGGGTGTCGTATAACGGCATTACCTGAGCTTCCCAAGCTCATGAAGAGGGTTCGACTCCCTTCACCCGCTCCATTGATTTCAGGCGCCCGGCCAGACACTTCTATCGAATCCGGCAATTCATGGCCATTTGGACACGAATTGCCGGATTTTTGCTCTGGACAAGAATTGCCGGACAAGGAACAACCGAGGTCGAATAGTCGGCCGCAGGCAACTGTCGCTAGCGCTTGTTATTTACTGCCCGGTAACAGGCTCATCTCCTGAGCCTTCGCCCCTGTAGCCTTGATTCCATTGCCACCGGACAAGGAGACAGATGATGATCGCCATGACCAACCATGCCCGTGCGCGGATCCAGCAACGGGGCATTCCCGAAGGTGTTGTTGAGAACTTGCTCGATTTTGGCCGGGAAGCCTACGACCATCACGGAAGCCGTGTAGTGTATTTTGATCGCCGTGCCAGAGAAGAGCTAAGACGTGCATGCGGCAAGGAAACCTACAAGCGCATAGAAGCACGGTTGGACGCCTATGCAGTGGTTGCATCGGACGGAGACGTCATCACCGTGGGGCACCGTATCCGGCACATCAATCGAAACTGATTACGTCGTAGATGGCTCTGAATTCGTGAAGTCATAGCGACCACAATGCGAATAGAATGAAAACGTGACTGTTTAGACTAGTGGTCCGTGAATCTGGGAGTCGCTTCATGTCAAAAATATCTTGTGTCGACCTGTTCTGTGGTGCGGGTGGGTTGACGCATGGCTTCATATTGGAAGGGATCGAGGTGGCGGCGGGCATCGATATGGATCCAGCGTGCCGCTTTCCATACGAGACCAACAATCAATCGACGTTTGTCCAGCGCGACATCAATACCGTATCGGCCACCGAGCTAAAGGAAATTTTCGGTGAGGCAGACGTGACGATATTGGCTGGCTGCGCACCGTGTCAGCCGTTTTCAACATATGCACAGCGTTATGAGCTGGACGGCAAAGACGGGAAGTGGGGCCTTCTTTATGAGTTTGCGCGTCTCGCCACAGGTGCCAAGCCTGATGTCATCACCATGGAGAACGTGCCCACCGTCGCGAGACACGAAGTGTTCCATGACTTCGTCGATACGCTGAAACGGCTCGGCTACAACGTTTGGTTCGATGTCGTCGATAGCTCCCACTATGGCGTACCGCAGATGCGACGACGCATGGTACTGCTGGCATCGAAACATGGCGACATCACGATGATAGAACCGACCCAGGAAAAACCGAAAACGGTACGCCAAGCCATTGGGCGCTTACGTCCATTGAGTGCCGGCGAGGCGGCGCCTAGAGACAAATTACACGTCACTTCGACGCTATCGGAAAAGAATCTCAAACGGATCAAAGTATCGAAGCCCGGTGGAACGTGGCGCGATTGGCCAAAGCATCTGGTCGCCGACTGTCACCGCGCGGAGGGCGGACGGACCTACCCAGGAGTCTATGGCCGCATGGAGTGGGACAAACCTGCGCCCACTATGACAACTCAGTGCTACGGTTTTGGAAATGGTCGTTTCGGTCATCCAGAGCAAGATCGTGCCATCTCCCTGAGAGAGGCAGCGATCCTGCAGAGTTTCCCGCGAGACTATGTATTCGTGCCGAAAAACGGTGAAGTGAATTTCACGGTATTGGGGCGACTAATCGGTAATGCTGTCCCAGTCGCTCTCGGTCGCGCCATCGCGCGGAGTATCAACATGCACCTTGCGACTATCGTCGTCCCATGACGATCTAGTGGAGGCGCTTTAATGTCGCGCATTCAGCCCTCATCCCCCGAGACCAGTCGCCGCATGGCGAAGGTTAGGCAGAAGGGGACTGATGCCGAAGTCGCATTGCGACGAGAACTTTACCGAAGAGGCCTACGCTACCGAGTCGACTACGAGGTTCTGAAGAAACCCCGCCGCACGGCGGATGTGGCATTCCAGGGGTTGAAGATCGCCGTCTTCGTCGACGGGTGTTTCTGGCACGGTTGCCCCGAGCATGCGACATGGCCGAAACAGAATGCAGAGTTCTGGCGACAGAAGATCGAGGCGAATCGCCTCAGGGACGCAGACGCGAATTCGAGGCTTCTTGATGTCGGTTGGACGGTATTGCGATTCTGGGCGCACGAGTCGCCAATCAAGGCTACAGAATCCGTCGTACAGACGGTCGCCATCGCGAAAGCGAAGCGCTGCACATCGCCTGCTGGCGCACAGAAGAAGAGCTGAACAGGAAGATGGCAGACCGAATAGAAATCTCCAAAGATCCGAAGAGCGAAAGTTATCGTGCCCGCCCCGAGCCAGGTCAGTTGGTCGAAGTTCGTCGGCGCCAGTGGGTCGTAGCTGATGTAACTTCGTCGAAATTGGAATCGGCTTCGGTGTTGCAGAACTGCGTGACGCTTTCATCCATCGACGAGGACGGCCTCGGCGAAGAATTGGAAGTCATCTGGGAGATCGAACCCGGCGCACAAGTCATCGAACGCGCAGGCTTGCCATCCATCACGGGGCAGGACGAATCAGACACGCTCGAAGCCTTTCTCGATGCCGTCCGCTGGGGAGCCGCCACCAATGCCGACAAAGGATTTTTACAGGCTCCTTTTCGCAGCGGCGTCAGTATCGAGGATTTCCAGCTCGATCCTCTGGTACGCGCCATCGACATGGCCCGTGTCAACCTGCTCATCGCCGACGATGTCGGCTTGGGTAAGACCATCGAGGCCGGACTGGTCATCCAGGAAATGCTGCTCCGGCATCGGGCCCATACCGTATTGATCATCTGTCCTGCCTCGCTCCAGGAGAAGTGGCGCGTCGAGATGCTCGAGAAGTTCGGACTCGAATTCCGTATCATCGATACGGACTACATCAAGCAATTGCGGCGAGAGCGTGGTATTCACGCCAACCCGTGGACATCCCACCCACGCCTCATCGCATCGATGGACTGGGTCAAGAGTGGCGAGGGCCTGAGCGCCATGCGGGATGTTCTTCCCCCGCATGCTGGGCATCCGCGGAAGTTCGATCTCCTGGTCGTCGACGAAGCGCACAACATCGCCCCCGCCGCAGCGGCTCATTACGCGCTCGAGAGCCAACGCACCCGTTTCGTTCGTATGATCAGCCCGCACTTCCAGCATCGGCTGTTCCTGACGGCGACACCTCATAACGGCTATACCGAGTCGTTCACCTCGCTGCTGGAGTTGCTTGACGACCAGCGTTTCGCACGTAACATCCTTCCGGACGAAAAACAGTTGGGCCAGGTGATGATTCGCCGCCTGAAGAGTGATCTCGTCGACGCCGACGGCAAGCCGCTGTATCCCCCGCGAAAGCTACAAGCGCTGGCGATCCCGTACACGGATGAGGAACGGGAGATCCATCAGAAACTGAACGACTACTGTGCAAGTCGCACGAAAAATGCGGAAAGGTCTGGCAGCACATTCGGCACGTGGTTCATCAATCAACTGCTCAAGAAACGACTGTTCTCGTCGCCCGCTGCGTTTGCTTCCACGCTCGAAAAACACTTTGTCTCGCTGTCGAATGGCGCTAAGCCCAAGGTTCAGGACGCCATGGCTGAGCGCATCCTGCGCAAAGTCATCCTGAAAGTGGATGAGGATTACGCCAACGACCAGGAGGTCGAAAAAGCCCAATTGGAGGCTGTCGAGCAGGCTTCGCGCCGAGCCCAACCGCTGACTCAGGAACAGCAGCGGATGCTGGCCGATCTGAGGCAATGGGCGCAACGAGCCAAGAACCAAACCGACTCCAAGGCCAGCGCCATCATCGAATGGCTCTCAGTCAACCTAAAACCAGGCGGCCGGTGGAACGACCGTCGGGTGATCCTATTCACCGAATACCGCACCACACACCAGTGGATGCACGAGATTCTCGCCAGCCATGGTTACGGTGGCGAACGCCTTGGGCTGCTCCACGGCGGACTCACCCAGGATGAGCGGGAACCCATCAAGGCTGCCTTCCAGGCATCACCCAAGGATTCCCCCGTTCGCATCCTGCTTGCCACCGATGCGGCCTCCGAAGGTATCGACCTGCAGAACCGCTGCAACTGCCTCATCCACTTGGAGATCCCCTACAACCCCAACGTGATGGAGCAGCGAAACGGGCGTATCGACCGTCACGGACAACGTGAGAAAGAGGTGCTGATCTGGCACCCCGTCGACGGTGGTGACAAGGGCCATGCATCGGTCGGTGGCCACGGCGAGGACATCCTGCGTGCTCTGCGCAAACTGGAGTCGATGCGCGCCGACATGGGAAGTGTCAATCCGGTGATCGCGCCCCAGATGTCCGGGCTCATCGAAGGTTCACTGAAGGACTTGGACACCCGCCTCGCGGAGGCCAAGATCGCAAAGGCCAGGCGCTTCGTACGTGCCGAGCGTCAGCTGAAAGAACGCGTCGCCAAGCTCCACGAGCGACTCTTAGCCACCCAGCAGGATTTCCACCTCACGCCCGACCATGTTCAGATCGCAGTGAAGACCGGCCTCGCGCTGGCAGGCCGCCCCCCACTGGAACCCGCGAACCTCGCAGACGCTCCCCAGGGCAGCGCATTCAGAATGCCACCCCTTTCAGGCTCATGGTCGCGTTGCCTGGAGGGCTTGCGTCACCCCCATACTCAACAGATACGCCCCATCACCTTCGACCATGCCGTGGCGAAGGGACGAGACGATGTCGTGCTGGTCCACCTGAACCATAGACTCGTGCAGATGTGCCTGCGTCTATTGCGTGCCGAGGTCTGGGCGCAGGACGACGTGAAGAAGCTGCATCGCATCACCGTGCGCACATTGCCGGATGCTAGCATCGAAGGCCCGGTCGTGGTCGTCATCTCGCGGCTGGTCATCACCGGTGGCAACCACCATCGACTTCACGAGGAACTGACCGTCTCGGGCGGCTATCTGCGCGATCAGTCGTTCCGGCGCGAAGAAGGCGTCACGCGTGTCCAGCAGTGGCTGGAAGAGGCGCAGCCAGTCATTGCGAACGATTCGCTGTTCGATGCTCTCCGGGTTCGCTTCGATCGCCATTCAGACGCCATCGTTCGATCGCTCGACGCCCGCTCGAAGGATCGACTCAAGTTTCTGGCCAACACCTTGCTGATCCGCAAACAACAAGAGATCGATGACATCGGTGCGGTGCTCGACGAGCTCGAAAAAGCGATCCAGAGTGAGCTGAAGAAAGACCAGCAGCCCGAGCAACTGCCGCTCTTTACGGAGGACGAACGCACCCAGCTCAGGCGCGATATCGCCGCATTGGAGGCGCGCGTCGCGCGCATTCCGGCCGAGCGTATACAGGAGATTCAGTCCATCGAAACCCGCTATGCCAAGCTCAATGACCGTACCTTCCCTGTCGCCGTCGTTTTCCTGGTTCGAGAGTCCGCCGTTCAGGAAGGTGCAGCATGAGCAATCATGACCAGCACCACGACTGGCTGGCACTCATTGAGATCTCCGGCCCGTTTCTCGCCGTCCCCGTTCTCAAGGAAGCATTTCCCCAAGGTCTGGAAGAGCTCGACGGACTCAAACGCAAACGGGTGCGTCAGGCCTACGAGGAATGGCGCGAGGCGCTGGAGACGGATGATCTGCAGTTCACCGAATTGCACGCTGCGTGGATCGATGAGGTGCTGTCGCACGGGCTGGAACTCGACGAGGAAGGCAAGGGCGACGTTCTGAAGCGCGCCGACTGGTGTGCGGCCAACCTGAATATCAGCCTGCCCGAGCATGGCGTGAGGCTGCCCCCGAACCTCGCCGTCATCGATGAGCAACGGGCCGATAAGCCGTTGCTGCTAATCCAAACCTACGGACAGGATGTCGACCTTGATGCCACCCTGAAGCGGGACGGATGGGCCGCCACCCCGGCCGATCGCATGGTCCAACTGTGCCGCGCCGGCGGTTGCCGCCTCGGGCTGGTGACTAATGGCGAGATCTGGATGCTGGTCGACGCCCCGGTGGGCGCCGTCACCACCTTCGCCAGCTGGTACGCCCGCATCTGGAACCAGGAACCCATCACCCTCCAGGCCTTCGTGCATCTGCTGGGCATTCGTCGCTTCTTCGTCGATGAAGCGGAACAACTGCCGGCGTTGTTCGACCGCTCCCTGAAGTATCAGGACGAAGTCACCGACGCCCTCGGTGAGCAGGTGCGGCGCGCTGTCGAAGTGCTGATCCAAGCGCTCGACAAGGCCGACCAGGACCGAGACCGCGAGTTACTGCGCGACGTGAAGGAGCCCGTGCTCTACGAGGCCGCGCTGACGGTGATGATGCGGCTGGTGTTCCTGCTCTCCGCCGAGGAGCGTGGCTTGCTACTGTTGGGCGATGAACGCTACGAAGCCAACTACGCGCTCTCGACGCTACGCATGCAGTTGCGCAAGGAATCCGAGGAGATCCTCGAACGCCGTTGGGATGCCTGGTCGCGCCTACTAGCCATCTTCCGCGCCGTTTTCGGCGGCATTGAACACGAGAACCTGCGCCTGCCTGCGCTGGGCGGCTCGCTGTTCGACCCGGATCGTTTTCCCTTTCTCGAGGGCCGTGCCAAGGGCTCCGACTGGCGCATCGACATAGCCAAGCCGCTACCGATCGACAACCGCACCGTGCTGCTGTTGCTCGAAGCCATCCAGCAGTTCCAGGGTCGGACGTTGTCCTACCGGGCACTGGACGTGGAGCAGATCGGCTACGTCTACGAGGGCCTGCTGGAACGCACCGTCAAGCGTACCGCCGAGGTCACATTGGAACTCGACGGCACCAAGAATGCCAAGGCTCCTTGGGTCAAGTTGGCTGAGTTAGAGTCCGCCCGGTTGAACGGCGCAGAACACCTCGCCGAGCTGTTGCAGGAGCGTTCCGGCAGTTCCGCCAGCCGAGTACGCCACGACCTGGCCAAGCCAGTCGATGACACGCTCGCCGATCGCTTGCTGGCCGCTTGCCATGGGAATACGGCACTGCGTGATCGCATCAAACCTTTTGCCTACCTGGTGCGCACCGATCCATGGGGCTATCCTCTGGTTTATCCCGCCGGGGCCTTCATCGTCACCACCGGCTCCGATCGGCGAGAGACCGGCACCCACTACACGCCGAAGTCACTCACCGAGGCCATAGTCACCGAGACGCTGACGCCGATCGCCTACGTAGGGCCCGCAGAGGGCATCCCGCGTGAGCAGTGGGTGCTGAAAACACCCGTCGAACTGCTCGACCTCAAGATCTGCGACCCGGCCATGGGTTCGGGCGCATTCCTGGTGCAAGCCTGCCGCTGGCTGGCCGATCGACTCGTCGAGGCTTGGTCAAGAGCCGATGCTGCAGGTAAGACCGTTAGTGCGGATGGCGAAGTCTCGGATGTGGCGGATACCAAGGAACCGCTGCCCCGTGATGCCGAGGCCCGCACCATGATCGCCCGCCGTCTCATCGCTGAGCGCTGCCTCTATGGGGTGGATCTGAACCCACTGGCCGTCGAACTGGCTAAGCTCTCCATTTGGCTGGTCACGCTGGCCAAGGAGCGGCCGTTCGGCTTCCTCGACCACAACCTGCGGTGCGGCGACAGCCTCGTGGGTATTCACCAACTGGAACAACTCACAGAACTCTCCATGGCGCCGGGAGGTAAAGGTCAGCAGAGCTTGTTCGGACAGAATATTGAGCGCGCTGTACGCGAGGCGGTCGAGTTTCGTCAGCGGCTGCGCGAGATGCCTATCCGCGACGTCCACGACGTTGAAGCCATGGCTCAACTGGATGCAAATGCTCGTCGCTGCCTGGAAGTTCCTGAGCGAATCTCCGACGCTCTCATCGGCGAGGTATTTGGCGCAGGCAGCAGCTCCAAAATTCTCGAATTGGCGATCGCGACACTCACGATTCTGTCTGGACAAGCACTCAATGGTGATCAAGGTGCGGTCAGCCTCATTATCAACAGATCTCGTGGCGCCCTGGCTGCCAAAGTTGCCGCAGGAAAAGAAAACCTGTGTCCGTTCCACTGGCCAATCGAGTTTCCAGAAGTCTTCTGCCGAAAGAATGGTGGCTTTGATGCCATTTGCGGAAACCCACCTTTCATGGGGGGGAAGAAACTCAGTGCGGCGTTTGGCACGCAATATCGTCGCTACATAATTCAGGAGCTCGCGTCAGGAGCGCGAGGAAATGCAGACCTGGTTGCCTACTTCTTTTTAAGGGCAGGGCAGCTACTGCGAAAGGAAGGACTTTTCGGTCTGATTTCCACCAACACTATCGCTCAAGGCGATACGTGTGAAGTTGGGCTCGATCAGCTGGTAAGTAATGGGTTCTCGATCCCAACCGCAATTTCTTCGATGCCGTGGCCAGGAAAAGCTGCCTTGGAGATTGCGCAAGTATTTATGTATAGAGGTTCTTGGCTTGGCGAAATCGTCCTTGATAGAGCCCCCGTGACCAGCATCACTCCCAACCTCAAGCCGTTGGGGAGAGTGCAGGGCAAACCATTTCGATTGGCGGCGAATGAGAGCAAGTCATTCCTTGGGTCAATGGTTCTTGGAATCGGTTTTGTGCTTACTGCGGAAGAAGCGAATGATTTGATCTGTCGTGACTCAAAGAATAGTCGCTGCCTACTTCCCTATTTGAACGGTGAGGATATAAATTCCAGGCCGGATAGTTCGCCAAGTCGATGGATAATCAACTTCTATGATTGGCCGCTTCGCCGAGAAAGCATCGGTTGCTGGGCGACCGCAGGTGAAAAGCAAAAGAAAACATGGGCGATGAACGGGGTTGTGCCAAACGACTATCCGTATCCTGTCGCAGCCGATTACCCGGAGCTATTGGCACTGGTCGAACAAAGGGTAAAACCCGATCGCGACAAGCTGGGAAAAAAAGCCGATGCATCAGCTAAGGCGTACTCAAGGTTCTGGTGGCGGTATGGACGAATGGCGTTAGAACTGTATGCGACTATTCCTAGTCTCTCTAGATTTCTCGTACATCCATTCACGAGCAAACATCACAGCTTGGTTTTCTTTGCCCCTGGAATCGTGCTAAGCCACATGACGGTCGTAATTGCGCTGGAGTCCTGGGCTGAATACTGCTTGCTTCAAAGCGAAATACATTGGAAATGGGCTTTGGAGTATGGGAATAAATTGGAAACCCGACCTCAATACTCGCCAACAGATTGTTTTGAAACATTTGCTTTCCCTCAAAGCACTGATGGGCTTGAAACGATTGGCGAAAAGTTCTACAAGCTCCGACAAGAAATGACGATTAAGGCTGGCGTGGGGCTGACAAAAATCTACAACAAGTTCCATGATCCCAATGATTTGTCACCTGACATGGTGAATTTGAGACACCTTCAGTGCGCAATGGATAGGTCGGTGGCTGTCGCGTACGGCTGGAAAGGATTGACGTTTAATCACGGATTCCACATGACCAAGTTGGGTCTTAGATACACAATTTGCGAATCTGCAAGTCGTGAAGTTATTGACCGCTTGCTTGAGCTCAATCATTTACGCTATCAGAAGGAATGTATGGGCGACCTCCACGTAAGAGGCGTGGATGATTTCCGTGGTCATGCGACCGTCAAAGAAATGCGAATAGAAGATTCAGCGCAGCCGCGGCTTGGCCTCGATTAGAAGCATTAGAAAATCCAGATGACTTGCATATACAAAATGACGATGGATCTGAACGTCCTCGACCACCTAGGGATCAACCTCTACAGCAACATTGCTGCCGTTCTGGCCGAGGCCGTCGCGAACGCCTGGGATGCCGATGCTGAGATCGTCGACATCAAGATCGTCGATGACGGCATCGGTATGTCGGTCGACGACATGAATGGCAAGTCCCTGCGAGTCGGCTATCGGCGGCGTTATGAATACGTCGAGCATGGCAAGGTCTCCACCAAGACCTGGCGCAAATCTGGGCGCCGGGCCGTCAGCGCCGACTTTGCGCAGCCAGCTTTCGACTTCTACGGGGTGCGGCCAGACAACCCGCGCACCGCCGATTCTGCCACCACCGTCCTAGATTTCTTGAAGACGCGCAGCGACCAGCACGCCAAGGTCGACTTCCTCGCTGTCACTGGCATCGAAGATAGGCAATGGAGTTCCCTCGTCAACCATCTAATGGAAAACAGCGAGGTCGAGCGACAGGGTGAGAGGCGCGGAGCTCAATATAGGTTCATAGAAGGGAATTAGGCATTATGAAACTGACAAATGACTCTGCGGTAGCGGTCCCGACAAAACAGTTCTTCGTGTCGATGCTGACGCGAGACATCAACCTAGCTGACGCAATACTGGACCTTGTCGACAACTGCCTCGACGGCGCGCTCCGGTTGGCTGACGGTAAAGCGGCCGACTACAGCCGGCACTTCGTGAGAATCAACCTCACTGCCGAGCACTTTTCTATTGCGGACAATTGTGGAGGAATCCCGCGCGAGGTGGCCAAGAACTATGCGTTCAAGATGGGGCGGGAGCCCGATGACGAACGCGACTCGGACACCGAGACGATCGGCATGTACGGGGTGGGAATGAAGCGCGCCATCTTCAAGATGGGCCGCGAAGCTCTGGTGCGGACGCGTTACGGCGAGGATACATTTGAGGTACCGATTTCCTCCGCCTGGCTCGATGCCAAGAATTGGGACCCGCTTCCGATCAACGAACCGACCGAGGCTAACGAGATGCTCGCCGAGCCAGGGACGACTATTCACGTTGGCACGCTCTATGAGGGCGTCTCGAGGCGCTTCGCCAACGAAGCGTTCGAGAACGAGCTGCGAACTGCTATTGCGGAGCATTTCACGATGTTCCTCCAGTCGGGTCTCAAGGTGGAGCTCAATGGCAAGCCTGTGGAACCCGTATACGTAGAGGTACTTGTTTCGCCGCGGAAGGACGGGCCCGCGCCGTTCGTCTTCCAAAAGACAATCGATGGCGTGCTCGTCTCAATCACGGTCGGCTTGAACACTGGTCGTAGCCTCGGCGAAGAGGATGACGATGACTCTGGGTTTGAGGGAGACCGCTCGTCTTCGACCGCCGGCTGGACCGTCCTTTGCAACGATCGCGCGGTCATCGTCGGCGACAAGAGCCGGCTCACTGGGTGGGGTGATGGCATTCCCTTGTACCACCCTCAATTTTCGATCATTACCGGCATCATCGAGTTCCGCTCCAAGCACGCCGACCAGCTTCCGGTTACCACGACCAAGCGAGCCCTCGACACTTCGTCCAACGTCTGGCTTGAATCCCTTGTCAAGATGAAGGAGGGTATGCGGATCTGGATCTCGTACACGAATCAGTGGAAGAATCACCCCCGTTCGGATCAGTCGAGCCATTGGAAGGACGCGATTCCCCTTTCGATGAACAGGGCAATCGCGGCGGTCGCCGAGCGCAACACGGCCAAGAAGACCGAGACCTTCATTGAGTTTAATCCGCAGAAGGCGAAGGTTCTTCCCGAGCCGAAGGAAAAGACTCCATCTTCACGAAGAATCGTATTCTCGCGCCCCATTGAGGAAGTACGGCTCGTCTCGAAGATGTTGTTCGACACCGATGACGAGAAGCCGGGGATCGTCGGGGAGCGGTGCTTCGAGCTTGTGCTCACCAAGTCCAAGAAGCAAGGTGGATAAGCCATGAGCACGGGTTCTTCATTGCCATACAGACTCAGACCAAACAAGGCTGTCGATCGAGAGCTCTTCCTATCTCTGCTGACGAGACTGGCCGCGAAGCTGTCGCTGGAAAAGTATCATTACGTGGGACTCGGTGGCCCATTCCTCGAAGACTTCCGATTGGTGCACGCACGGCTGGGGATCAGCCGAATGACTTGTGTGGAGTCCGAGAGCGAGGTACATAAGCGTCAGAACTTCAACCGCCCCATAGCCGCTATCGAGTGCGTGCACTCTACGCTGGAAGACTACCTGGATAAGCACGAATTAGAGACACCCGCCATCGTGTGGTTTGACTACACGGAACCCAAAGGAATCACCGCTCAGATTGAACGCTTCGCGCAGACCATCGGGGCGGTACCAATCGGGAGCCTACTTCGCGTAACTCTCAACGCAAATCCGGAATCACTTGGAAGACCACCATCAGAAGAACTCTCCGTTGAGATCGACGGAGAGGCATCCGGAGATCGCGCACAAAAGCCGACGATCCAAGAGTGGCGACTCGCTCGTTTCAAGAATCGACTCGGAGCGCTCTTCCCGAATGATCTGACCGCCGATGGTATGACCCAAAAGAACTACGGCCTGAGTCTGCTCCGAGTGCTCAAGCTCGCCGTCGATAAAGAGGCTCTCAGCTTCCGGGATAGGAGGATTGTGTGGGCGCTGGCGACGCACTACAAGGACGGCCAGGCAATGGTGACAGCCGCGTTGGCTGTATGCGCGGCTGACGATATGTCCGTTGAGGGGCTCGTGAAGGAGTGGGAATACCACTCCACGCCAGAGGCCCCGCACTGTCTTGATCTGCCAGCACTTTCGACGTTGGAGCGGCTGACAATGGAGTCGAACGACGACGCACAAGGAAAGCTGGGCTTTGAGCTACCGGAGTCCGACATGGGCGAAGACCCGTTCGCCGTCTTCAAGAGGTTTTATCGCATCTACCCACACTTCTCGCGCGTGGAGCTTTAGGTGACGAAATGATTGCCAAGTTGGTCCCTCACACTCAACTTTCGATCAGCGATTTGATCGTAGATGCGATATACGAAAGTAGTGCTGATGGCCAACTTTCAGGGGAGCCGATCGCCAAGTTACTTCCGGGGTCCGGCAACATGGGCGGATTCCGTGTTTCTGGCCGCGGCGAGCGTAAGAACTGGGTGGTTCTTTTCAGCACGGGAGAGGACAGGGACTGGCCTGATACGCTTGATCTCAATACGGGGAAATTCGTTTACTACGGTGATAACAAGACGCCGGGCCATGAACTCCACGACACGCGCGCTGGCGGCAATAGGGTCCTTCGTCATGCCTTCGCTCAAGTGCACGATGATGCCAACCCTCGTGCTGAGATCGCGCCATTCTTGATCTTCAAGAAGTTTCCGATTGCAAACGGCGCTCGATCCGTCCAGTTCAAGGGGATTGCGGTACCAGGCTTCCCTGGACTATCCGCCACAGAAGACTTGGTCGCAGTCTGGAAGTCATCTGACGGCCAGCGTTTTCAAAACTACCGTGCCGTCTTTACGGTCTTGGATGTCGCAGTCATCAAGCGCGCCTGGATCGATGATCTAGCTGCGGGCAACCCTATTTCTCATAATGCGCCCAAGGCATGGCTCGACTGGCAGGCTTCGGGACGATATCTGCCCCTTACGGCGCAACCGACGACGATCATCCGTACGGCGGAACAGCAGACGCCTGACACTTCACTGAAAGCCGACGTCTTGCGACAGGTTTGGCATCACTTCAAGGATACGCCCATCGTATTCGAGGGCTTTGCGGCGCGTATCTACCAGATGACCGATTCACGCGTGATCATTGATGAGATTACTCGTGGGACGATCGATGGTGGGCGAGACGCGATTGGACGTTACCTGCTTGGTCTCAATGATGACCCTGTTTATGCAGAGTTCTCTCTAGAGGCAAAGTGCTACCGCCCACCCTTGGACGACGAGCATCCAAATACAGTAGGCGTTAAAGAGGTTTCCCGCCTCATTTCGAGGATCCGGCACAGGCAGTTCGGTGTTTTGGTCACGACCTCCGTCGTGGCACGACAGGCGTATGAAGAAGTACGGGCAGACCGCCATCCGATTATTTTCATATCGGGTCGAGATATCGCCGAGATTCTCATCAGCAATGGGTACAACACCGTCGAGTCGGTCGCCAAATTGCTATCCAACCAATTTCCCACCTAGCCACGGGGAGCAGCAGTGGGCGCCGGCAACCAATCTTGCACGATGGAGAGATGCCAGCGTCAATTTCACTGGCATAGATCAACTCAATAGGCCCCCGTTTGTATAAACTGATTGTCGTATCCATGAATCATTCCTTCCTATGACGCTCGGTCACGCCGATGAGGGAGCGATTGGGCGTATCCTGCACTTAAGTTGACTCCATCCGGATTTTCGGTTGGAGCGCTTGTCGGGCTCATCCTGTGAGCCTATTGAAGTCGAAGATATGACCGTGATAAAAAACAAAGGGGAGTCACGTGTCTTGGAATCCAGGCCAACTCGTCCGCCACATCGATGATCCGGCCAAGGTCGGGACGATTACCGACCAGACCCGGTCGCGTTCATCCGGCCTGCAGTTTCGTGTGAACTGGAACGGTCGTTTCGATTGGCACTATGAGGACGAATTGGTCGTCGCCGCCGCGGGCGGCGATGACCCACTCGATCTGATTCGAGAAGGCCGCTACGGCAGGGTGGACGACCTGAGGCGGCTGCTGACCCATGTCCATCTCGTCGGACGGTTGTCGAACGTCGTCTATGCCATGGGGCTCACCCAAACCGACTTCTATCCGCATCAGTACAAACCACTGCTGACCTTGCTGGATTCACCGGTCAACGGTCTTCTGATAGCGGATGAGGTGGGTCTCGGCAAGACGATTGAGGCAGGACTGGTCTGGACCGAGCTTCGTGCGCGTTACGACATGCGTCGCCTGCTAGTGGTATGTCCGGCCATGCTGCGAGAAAAGTGGCGGATGGAGCTTTCGTCACGTTTCGGTCTCGACGCTCGCATCGTCGATGCTGCTGGTCTCCTCGAAGAAATGGATTCGAGCGAGAACCGCGAGCGAGCATGGATCGTCAGTTATCAGGGGATTCGTGCGCCGAGCGACTGGGATCCAGCAGACAGCGAGGCTCCTCGCCGGACGGTGCGAGCCAAAGTCGCCGATCTCCTGTACCGACATGCAGACAGGGACTCATTGCTCGACCTGGTGATCTTCGACGAAGCGCATTACATGCGCAACGACGAAACGGGTGCGTGGCGGACCGGCAGTCTGCTGAGAGACGTCAGTTCGCACCAGTTGATGCTTTCCGCCACCCCGATCAATCTCGGGTCGGACGATCTTTTCAACGTATTACGCCTTCTAGATCCAGACCATTTCGAGCATCCGGACGATTTCCGGAACGTCGTTCAGGCCAATCGGCCAGTGATCGTGGCAAGCGATGCCGTGCGTGACCCGACGAGCGATGTCGACCGGATCATCTCAGCGATCCGGGAGATCAAGTCGTCGCGTTGGTTCGAGAATTCGGAGCGCGTCGATCGGCTGATTGAGGAAGCGGAGGCGATCCAGGACTGGACGAACGAGAGGCGCATCGAAATCGCAGCGAAGCTCGAACGGCTCAACTTGCTCGCACACATCGTCACACGCACGCGCAAACGTGAAGTGCCGGCAGATCGTGTGGTGCGTGATGCCACCGTGTTCGAGGCAGAGATGACGGTCTCGGAGCGAGAACTCTACGGTGCGATCACCGAGGGCACGCGGGAATACGCCATCGCCAACGGAATCGAGCATGGCTTCTTGCTTTCGACGCCACAGAGAATGGTCGCATCGAGTCCGGTGGCTCTGCTTCGAAGCTGGCGGGACGACGGGATCGACGTCGACGCACTTGCGGTGGCAATGGATGAGACGGACGCAGATGAGGACAAACTGAACGAATCGTCGTCGGGCCTCAAACGCTGGCTGGCCAGCCGCATGCTACGTGGGTTCGATATCGGGGAATTGAGTCGAAACGATTCGAAGTTCAGTGAGTTTGCCCGGGCGATGAAGAAGTTCCAGTCCGAGGATCGCGAGGCGAAAGCCATCGTATTCACTACATTCCGTGGCACGGCGCGTTACCTCGTCGACCGGCTTTCTGCGGAGAACATTGAGGCTGGGTTGTTGATGGGAGGAGCTGAATTCGACAAGGAGGCGGTGGTTTCAGAGTTTCGGGACGGACGCAATTGCCGGATACTGGTATGCACGGACGTTGCGGCGGAAGGCTTAGACCTGCAATTCTGCCGACTGGTCGTCAACTACGACCTTCCCTGGAACCCGATGCGCATCGAGCAGCGGATCGGACGTATCGACCGTATCGGGCAACGATCTCAGCGAATCCTGATATGGAATTTCGTCTTCAAGGACACCATCGACGCTCTCATCCTCGGAAGGCTGGCCAAACGCATCGGGATCTTCGAGAGCACCTTGGGCGAGACGGAAGAGATTCTCGGTCAGGTCCGACGACTCGAGGATATCTTGTTGTCGAGAAAATTGACCGCCGATGAAGAGGCGCGTCTGATCGAGGAAGTTGCGCTTGCGATCGAGAACGCCAAACGCAAGCAGGAGGACTTGGAGCGAGAGGCGATCCAACTGGTGGCGCATGGCCAGCAGTTGTTGGCGCAGATCGAAGCGGCTCGCGGTGAGGGGAAGGCCGTCACCCGTCACGATCTGATTCGGTATGTCAATGGATACCTTCGAAACGTTTCCGGCTGCCGGTTCGTTGCAGTACGAGGTGAGTCGGACACTTTCGACATTGGCTTGAGCCCGGACGTGGCGGCGGAACTGGATGAATTCATCCGGAAAGACAACTTGGTCGGCAAGACTGGTCTGGGTACTGGGCAGACGAGGCGCTGTCGATTCACCGATCGCATCACCGAAAAGCCGAAACCCGGTGAGGAAATTGTCCATCGTTTTCACCCTGTCATCCGCTTCCTGTCTCGGAAAACTGAAAAGGAGAAGGACCACTTCCCACTCTATGCGGCAAAGGTCGCCGCCGGGAAGGTCCCCACCGGCCGCTACGCGCTGATGGCAAGGGTGGCGAGTTTCTCAGGCGTAAGGGAAGACGAAGACCTGCTGGTTGCAGCGGTTTCTCTCGATCGCGATATGCCACTCGTCGATCAGAAGGCAGAGTCCCTTCTCGACGTCGTCAGAAGTTCTGGCGGCGACTGGACGACGGTGTCGGTCGATATCGATCCGGACTCCGCGAGTGAGGCCGTGGAGCGATGCGAAGAACTCCTCCGGGAACGCTACAAAGCGCTCAAGGATGAAAAGTGGCGTGAAAACCGCGATCGTACCGACATCCTCTCACAATTGTTGGAGGACCACGTCCGCAAGAAGCGCGAAGGATTCGAAAAACGGATCGCGAGCCATGAGATCTTCGCTTCGGCTTTCGGCGACAGCCGGGACGGCAAGCGACGCAAGGGTCTAGCGAACGCGGAGCGAAAAAAAATGGAAGACTTTCTGGCTCGGATGGAAACACGCCGGGCGACACTGGCCAGGAAGAGCCGGTCTTTTTCCACGGAAACACGAGAAATCTGCGTGCTGATGGTGGACGTGCGAGGGGAGGAGTGAGGCCGTGAAGAACTGGAAGGATCAATTGAATGCCTTGAAGAGCGCCTTGCGTGGCTCGAAACCAAGCGGCAAGGGGGATGAGAAGCCAAGCAAGATCGACTTCGAACCCCCGCAATCCTGGTTGTCGGGAGACAGCTCGGAGTCCATACCCGTTGGACGCGCCAAAGGGAGATCAAGCGCTACCCCTAGCCCTGCATCGGTGGACAGTCGTCAAACCAGCGTCGAAGATCGGATCACATCGACCGTGCAGAAGCCCATTCGACCATCCGACACGCCAAGTCCAACGAATTTGCCAGCCGGGCTCTCGACGGCAGCCTCGAATGTCGAAAAGACCCCTGTCTTCCGACCCCGCCTCGATCTGGGACGTTCATTGAATACGCCCGAATGGATATCGCTCGGCAAATCATTGCATCACCAATATCAGCAGAGCCAAAAAGCTGCTCCAATGGTCGTACGTATCGGAGTTGATTTTGGAACCGCTTTCACGAAAGTAGCGATTCGGGCAGGTGTCGACTTGGTTACCGTAGATTGGGCTCCGATTACGGGTGACGAGTCACCGATCGGACGTTCCGTGATGCCTGGGCTGGTCGTTCGTGGGCGAGACGGCGAATACTCCTGGCGGCATCAAGCCGATTCCGAAATCCAGGGGAATCTAAAGCTTCCGGCAATCGAGCGGGTCGGATCGAATGAGTGTCCAGTGGCCACACTGGCCTTTCTAGCCTTGGCTATTCGTTACGCAAGGGCATTTCTTTATCGGCATCCAGAGGTTGGCCGCAAACTCATGGCGCGGTCGCTTCGCTGGGAATTGAACCTCGGATGTCCTACCGAGCCCCATGAGAATCTGCAGGTCGTCGAATTGTTTGAGCGCCTCGCTCGTACCGCGTGGCAATTGGCGGCCCGGGATGGTTGTCGCGAAGCCGATGTCATCGCCGCGTGGCGGTCTGACGAGATATCTGTCGGTCTAGAGACCGCTCCGTGCGTCGTACCAGAGTTCGTGGCGCAGATCGCCGGCTACTTGAGGTCGCCGCAGGTCACCGAAGGGCTACATGCGATGATCGACGTCGGTGCCGCCACCGTCGATGTGGCGACTTTCAACGTCGTCATGCCCCAAAACGGAGATTCGGTTCCACGAATTCCTATCTTCTTTTCGACCGTTCGCCCCCTCGGAACGCACTATCTTTCTCACAATCGCCATTCCAAGCTCGGACTTGATTTGGAATGGGATGATGCAGTACCGGTTGATCCAGCGGACGAATTCGCCCATCGACACGGAAAACTCAAGAGCGAAGTCGACACCGTCGATGCTCAATTCGAGAGCCAAGTAACGCAACGCATCGTGGGTGTGATCGATTCCACACGCACTTCTGCTCGTGGAGTCCCGGGACATCGGGATCAGTTTGGACATTATTCCGAAGGCTCCGTGTGGGCTGAAGGGTTGCCAATATTCGTTACCGGCGGAGGGGCGTCTTGCGAAGTCTATCGTCGGGCCATCGACTCGGCGCTAATCGAAATGAAGCGAAGAATGGGTGTGTCGCGCAGCTTTCGATTCATTGAGCTGGATCCCCTTGGCGGGATGGACCACGAATTCGATCTCGAAGTCGGAAGCAGGCTCACGGTCGCGATCGGTTTGACCGAAGATGCCGAAGACATTGCGCGTGTCATACCTCATCGCGATATTGAGGCGATAAGTCCTGGTAGGAGACAGCGGGTAGACCACACGGAAATCTATGGTGACCACTGAAGAAAATGCAAAGTCATTTGATTTGGCAGACATTCCCATTCGACTGGATGCCGATAAGGTGAGATCAATGAAAGAAAAAGATAAAAAAGAACCACACACCGGAGATGACAAGATTCAGCGAGCGTGGATAGCCATTGACCAGGGCATCTGCACCGATGCCCGAATCGCTCCGTTTTGCTTGGTCTTGGGGGCCAAAGATGGCGACGATCAGACCATCGCCGAAGACGATTGGGTGATCGTCACGACTCCTTCGGGCGCGGTGGGTCGAGTGGGGCGAGTCCTTCGAACTCGCTCTGATTTGGAATCCTCGACGGTTTTCTTCGATCGTCTGTTCGTATCCAATGATCCCGTACCGATAGCCTCGCTATCACTATCCCTTCCGTCTTCGTCAAGTCCCCGTTACATTGAGTGGGTGCAGTTCATCACGGCGCTGGAGAAGGGACTGAAACAGACCATCGACGGTGTGCCACTCATCACGGATCGTGCCTACGTCAGAGAACTTCTGCAATTGGCCGTCATGGATGACTTGCTTGGCCCAGCGGGAGGGGCCAGTGAGCGAATCGTCGACATGAGCGTTCGGGACAGATATTTGGTAGGCAAACTGGCACCACGTGAGTCAGAGGAGCGAGGTATCGAAGGTCTTGAGGGTCCGCTGTCACGAGAGGACGTTGACGAGCCTGGCGAGCTCATAGTGCCAGGCCAACACGAACCTGGGGCAGAGTTCGGGACAACGACCGGAAAGGTAGATCCGGAGTCGGATGCAGCCGATGAGATAGACGCTGCCAGCAATCAGTCGCTGGTACCGAGCAGCTTCGGCATGACCTTCTGCGTCGATGGTGAGGTCAAGCGAATCGAGATCGAAGCACGATGGGGGCAGTACGTGCGGGTGCCCAACGAGGATCACGATCATGTGAGATCCAACGGGCAGAAAGCAAAGGTCTGGCAGCGAATTCCCTGCGGTGGAAAGTTGATCGTGCCACTCAGCGAAGGGGTCATTGATCCTCAGGCACCGGATGCGGAACGTAAGGATATTTTGATACAAGGATCGGTCCGCGCGAGAAACACCAACGGTGATCGATTGGTTACGGTGTTCCTTATCAATACTCAAAAAAAGCCAGAAACTAACCCAGATACGGCCTGGCTCTTCCAGCCTGAGCTGAAGGTTCATGCAGAAAAGGGGGTCTCCAATCGCGCCATCTTCCGCCGTCGTCCCGTGTTTGACGCCGACGGTATGGACACGGAACGCGAATCGCTAGAAATGATCTACCGCAACCGTGTGGAGTTCGCGGTCGGGCACGGTGTTGCCGTACACGCGACGACGGCTGAAGATGCGCAGTTGGCCACCCAAGTCCGCACGACCGTCTTGCCGCAACACGAAGTCCAGGTGACAGAAACACCGGGTCTCGATCCTGCCGACCGTTCGGCGATGAAAGAAATGCTGTCTAGCGGTCTGCTCGACATGCAGCGTCTTGCCACGCTGGACGTCGCAGACTTGGTCGAAGCATTGAATGTGCTGACTCGTGACTATGCAGCGTGGATAGAAGAACAGCGCGCACGCATCGGCAAGGACGTGTGCGGATACGACACGCAGGCCGAGCAAGCGATGAATCGATGTCAGGAAATCCAGGCGCGCCTGCAGCAGGGCATCGACGCTCTGAAGACCGACAAGGACGCCTTGACTGCTTTCCGTTTCGCCAATCGGGCCATGGCGATCCAGCGTGTGCGCAGTCAGTACGCACTCGAAATGCGACGAGGCCGAGATGTGACGGTCGAACAATTCGACCTGCCGAATAACCGAAGCTGGCGCCCGTTCCAGCTGGCGTTCTTGCTATTGTCGATTCCGTCGCTGGCCGATCCCATGCATCCGGATCGCGTGCAGCCCATCGATGCCTACGCGGATTTGCTGTGGTTTCCAACTGGCGGGGGCAAAACGGAAGCCTATCTGGGTGTGGCGGCATTTACCATGGCCATACGACGTCTCCAAGGCAGGATCGGGGGATATGACGGCTCGCGCGGGCTGGCCGTGATCATGCGTTATACCCTGCGCCTACTTACTTTGCAGCAATTCCAGCGTGCGACAGCGTTGATCTGCGCGATGGAGAAAATCCGCCGAGACGCCCACACGACCGGTGACGCATCGCTGGGGAATGAACCATTCACCATCGGTTTGTGGGTGGGTAACAAAGTAACGCCTGGAACGACGGAAGAGAGTCACTATGCGGTCCAAGCGATGCGGGATGCCAGCAAAAACAAGGCCAGCAGATCCTCGCCTCTCCAATTGACCAACTGTCCGTGGTGTGGGACCAAGATCGACCCTGGGAAGGACGTCGTCGTCGACAAAGAGCGCGGCCGTACTGTGGTTTATTGCGGTGACAAGAAGAGTAGTTGCGCTTACTCCCGAGGTAGGTCGAGCAATCTGCCACACCCAGGTATCCCAGTACTGACGGTGGATGAAGAAATCTACCACCGTCCTCCGACGATGATGATCGCTACCGTGGACAAATTTGCGATGATGGCTTGGCGCGGACAGGTTCGGACTCTGTTCGGCCGTGTAAGCCAGGAATGCGAGCGCCATGGTCTGCTCTGGCCCGGGTGCGAGTGCAAGACTGGACACAGAGAGACCAAGGTTTTGCCTGCGGCTACGGTGAAGCCCGTCTGCAGAATTCGACCACCCGACCTGATCATCCAAGATGAGTTCCACCTCATCAGTGGACCGCTCGGAACCATGGTCGGCTTGTACGAGACGGCCGTGGATGATCTTTGCGGGTGGACGCTAGGCAAATATACGGTCAAGCCGAAGGTGATCGCATCGACGGCCACGGTTCGTAAGGCTCGCGAACAGGTGAATAACGTCTTCATGCGGCGCGTGTCGGTGTTTCCACCGCATGGGCTGGACGTGGAGGACAACTACTTCTCGGTCCAACGACCGATTGAGGACAAGCCGGGCCGGCGCTACCTCGGGGTCTGTTCCCCGGGCAGTTCGCGACCTGCGATGTTGATCCGCGTCTACACGGCTTTCCTGACCGCCGCGCAAGAGTTGTTCAATCGCTTCGGCGAGCCAGCAGACCCCTACATGACCATGGTCGGCTACTTCAACTCACTACGTGAGCTTGGCGGGATGAAGCGCTTGGCCGAGGACGACGTGCAGACACGTTCCTACCGTGTGCAGATGAGTATGGTCGAGCGGCCCGCACTAGCGCAACGCAGCGTCAGCAACATTCGCGAGTTGACCTCTCGTGTCTCCAGCCAGGACATCCCGAAGTACCTTGATCAGTTGGAGGTGAAGTTCAAGTCCGAGTTCGACGCTGCCGCCGGCAAGTACGTGACCAAGTGGCAGGAGGGCGACACGCGAGCAATCGATGTAGTGTTGGCGACCAACATGCTGTCGGTGGGTGTCGACATCAATCGACTGGGACTGATGGCGGTCAATGGCCAGCCCAAGGGAACGGCCGAGTACATCCAGGCCACCAGCCGGGTGGGCCGCTCCTTCCCCGGCTTGGTTTGCACCGTGCTCACCTGGGCGCGACCCCGCGACCTATCGCACTACGAGACCTTCGAGCATTACCACGCCACCTTCTACAAGCATGTGGAAGCGCAATCGGTGACACCTTTCTCGCCCCGCGCAATGGACCGTGGCCTCACTGGCACGTTGCTGAGCCTGATGCGTCTCGAGAACGATGTATTCAGCCCCAACGAGGGCGCAGGCAAGTTGGACAAATCAGATCAGACCGAGATCACCGAGGCCATCGACGTGCTCGTAAAACGGGCATGGAATGTCAGCGAGCTATCTACTACCAAGAGCCTGGCCGAACAAGAACTCAAAGAACGCGCTGATGAATGGGCGAAGGAAGTAAGCGTTCCAGGCCGAACATTGGCGTACGAAAAGCGAGGGGCGCAAGCAGCAACGACGGTCGCGCTGATCAAATCCCCGGGGATTCATTCTTGGGACAACTGGACCGTACCCATGTCAATGCGTGAGGTGGAGCCCGGCGTGCGCTTGATCATGAATACAAGCCACATCACGGACGACCACGATTGGAAGCCTCGTCCCGCGACGACGGATGAGGAATGAGCATGGCAACGAGCAATAAGACTCCAGTCGGAGAAGTTAGACCCAGCCAGTTGCTCTGGACCTACGGGCCAGGGGCGTTGATCGATCTGCCGAACCTATCCGTCGTGACGCTCGGAATCGACCGTTGGGAAAAGGACCGTTGCCAGCCGATCCAGGAGGCACGACTGCTGGCTGCCGTCAGGAAGGTGTTGGGGTCGCAAGTCGAGAACCTGCGGATGCCACCATTCCAGAAGAGTGAGCTCGTCGACATCTGGTCGGCAGAGGCGAACATCGGCGTTCCTGTTCGACCCTTTCCGCGCTGGATGCGCTGCGTGAAGTGCGGACTGTTGTCCCCCTTCGATGCCGAACTTTTCGAAATCAAAGAAAACCGCTACAGACCTGAGAGAACCCGGTTCGTTCACAAGGCCTGCAGGGGTTCGAAGGGCGACCAACCCGCCAAGGACGCCGATGCCGTACCGGCACGTTTTCTGTTGGCCTGCCGAGGTGGTCACCTCGACGACTTTCCGTGGCACTACTTCGTCCACGGTGGCAACAGTTCATGCAAGGGCACGCTACGCTTCTATGAGAGCGGGGCCTCGCTACAAACAGAGAACCTTTGGGTGAAGTGTGACTCGTGCTCGACATCGAGGAGCTTGGCGCAAGCTTTCGGCAAGGCCGGGAAAGAGAATTTGCCGGCTTGCCGTGGTCGGCATCCACACCTGGACCATTTCGATAACGAATGTGATGAGGAAGCACGCGCGGTTCTATTGGGCGCTACGAATAGCTGGTTCCCGATCACGCTCTCGGCGCTCGCGATTCCCCAGACCAAGGACCCACTCAGTCAACTGATCCAGGATGGCTGGGAATTCTTCGAGGAGCTGGAATCCGAAGCGGAAGTGTCGGTGACGGTGAAGACGCTAAAGAAGACCGGGGCGCTGCCAGGAATCGACAAATATCCGGCGGCGTCGATCTGGTCGGCCATCGAGGCGCACCGTACTGGTGGTGGGCAGGAGGTCGTAGGTGAGGGCGACATCAAGGGCCCCGAGTGGGATGTGCTGACCGAGGCCAATCCACCTACGGACTATCCGCACTTCATGAGCAAGAAGGTCGGTACGCCTTCTGTCTTCGCAAAACACATCAGCAGAGTGCTGCTCTTGGAGCGCCTGCGCGAGGTCAATGCCTTACTGGGATTCACTCGAGTGGAGGCCCCCGAAGAAACGGCCGACCCGAACGAGCGACCGCAGATGGCCAGCCTCTCGCGCACCAAACCAGATTGGGTTCCCGCGAACCAAGTCCATGGCGAGGGCATCTTCATCCAGTTCGACGAAAAGGCGCTTGTGACTTGGGAAGCACTGCCTGCCGTGAAGCAGGTCGACAAGATGCTCCGGGGCGGCCACAAGGGATGGCGCAATTCACGTCATCTCGATCCGAACGAGGGCTATCCAGGCATTCGCTACGCCATGCTCCACACGCTCTCCCACCTACTGATTCGGGAGTTAGCGCTGGAGTGCGGCTATAACGCAGCGAGTATTCGCGAGCGAATCTATGCCGACACCTCGGGCGATAGCCCCCAAGCCGGCATCCTCATCTACACGGCGGCGGCCGACTCCGATGGAACGCTGGGCGGCCTCGTCGATCTCGGCAAACCAGAGAACCTCGGGCGACTGCTGGAGCAAGCACTGAACCGTTCCAAGATCTGCTCATCGGACCCTCTCTGCTCTGAGCACGACTCGCAAAAAGATAGATCGCTCCACGCAGCCGCGTGCCATGCATGCAGCTTAGTCGCTGAGACATCATGCGAGCGAGGAAACCGCTACCTCGATCGGTCACTGCTGGTACCGACCTTGGAACGTGTAGATGCCGCGTTCTTCAAGGGTCTTTGAGATGGATGCCCTGCTGGAAGCAGTTGCAGCCTTGGTCTTCCTGGTTTCACCGGAGAAGGTTCGAGCCATCGCCTCGCGAATCCGTCCAACTGACCAAGACAAGGCAGCCAATGCGCTGGCAGGTGTGGTTGGAACGCCTGTGGCCACTGAAGTGATGGATCAACTCATCGATGTCTGGCGATCTACCAATGTCAGCGCGGAGGAGCTGGCATCGATGCTGCTCGCCGCGAGCTACGTCTTCACCAAGACCACGAATCAGCAATCCACCGAACTGGTTTGGACAGGGCCGACGACGCCCTTCGTCTCGGCACGCCGAACGGAGCAGGCGCTGCTGCAAGTCATCAACGCCGCCGAGCACACCCTGTTCGTTACCAGCTTCGTTGCCTACGACGTCTCGACCATCGTGAAAGCGCTGAATGCGGCGAGCGAACGCGGTGTCGTGATCTCCATGCTGCTCGAGTTATCCCAGGATCACGGCGGCAGCATCACGTTTGATGCGATAGGCAAGATGAAAGTGCTGGTGCCTTCCGCTCGGCTCTATGCTTGGCGTGAGAAGTCCGATCCGTTCTCTGACGGGCGCGTCCATGCCAAAGTTGTCATCGCCGATGGCAGGATATGTTTCATCACCAGCGCGAACCTAACCGGACACGCGATGGAAAAGAACATGGAGGCTGGCGTGCTGATCAGTGGTGGGAATATTCCGGGTTTGCTTAATGATCACCTTCAATCTCTCGTTGATACGATGATTATCACAGTTGCCTAATAGCTGAAGCCAGTCGAGGTGATGAGATGGGTTGGGCACCTGAGGGGTAAGCGTCGCCCCAAGGCCGCATTGACAATCAGAACTTGATGTCGCTGAGGAAGGCGTTGGTGTCGGATGGGTTGAAGTCGGTCGGGTCGAACTGTCCGCCGCACCAATCGAGCATGTTCTGGTGCTCCTCGTGGGCCGAATCATGGATGGCTTCAAGGAAGTCGATGTAGCCGGGAGGACCGCCAACGTCTTCAAGCGGACACGCGTTCGCGCCGTCGACACAGAATGGCGATTGCAAGGTGGGGTCCGGCGCAGGACCTTCTCCACCTTGACGCGGTGTTCCCACCCGTCGCCGAAATCATAGAGATAGCGAAAGGTCTTGAGGGAGCCCAGTGCGGTGCTGAGCGTCACGCGGTCTTCCCGTTCCAGCCCGATCTCTGGATAGTCCTGATCGGGCATCCCGAAATTCCGGTCACCGATGATGAACTCATGCAAATGCCCGCCCATCCAGCCCATGGTGTGCATCAGTACCACGTGCAGTTTCGACAGCTTGATGGAACTGGTCGGCATACTTGGCGACGATGACCTGGGCCAGCAGCCCTGGTGCCGGCAGGCCCCGTTCAATGGGGCGCGAGGGGGCGGGCTGTTGAACGATCATCGAGCAGCGGACGCAGGAGAGTTTCGGGCGTACATGCCGGATCACCTTGAAGTAGCCGGGCACGAAGTCCAGCATCTCGGAGACATCCTCGCCAAGCTTACGCATTGCTGAACCACACGCGGGGCAGGAGCAAGTCGCCGGCGAGTGGACAACGGTTTCGCGCGGCAGATGGGCAGGCAGTTCCCGCGATGCGCGGCGTGTCAACGGAACCACCTTCCGATCGGGGGCTGGCTGGGTGGAGTCTTCCGCGGCAACGGCGGGCTCGGGCGGAGCGTCGGTCCTCTTCTCCCCCGACTGCAGGTCGCCGAGAGCCAGCTGCAATTGCGCCAGCGTGCCTTCGATCCGTTCGGCGGAACGCCCAAATTGCCACCGCTTCAGACGGGCAATTTCGGCCATCAGTTTGGCGATCAATTCATCGCGATTCGCCAGCAAACGCTTCAGGGAATCGATGTCGTCCGGGAGCGAAGATGCGTTTGCCATGCACGAATTCTAGGGCATGCAAATCGACTTGTGATCAAGCAAACAACATATATTTACGCGGCCTGACTCGGCTGCCAAGTACGCTCGGGACGCCTCCAGTCGATGCCCTCCAGGAGCATCGACAGTTGCGCGCCACTGAGGCTCACGCTGCCACTCACGGCTTGCGGCCAGACAAAGCGCCCGCGTTCCAGGCGCTTGGCGAACAGGCACAATCCATCGCCGCTCCACCACAGCACTTTGATCAGATCGCCGCGCCGCCCGCGGAAAATGAAGACGTGCCCACTGAACGGATTCTCGGTCAGCGCGGTTTGCACCAGGGCCGCCAATCCATCCATGCCGCGCCGCATGTCGGTGACGCCGGCAGCGATCCAGATCCGGGTCCCCGTCGGCAGTCCGATCATCGCCGCCGAGCCAGGCAGTCGAGTACCGTGCTCAACGTGATCGGTTCCACTCCGCCACGCAGTCGGAGTGTGACGTCGCCCATTACGACCTCGATCACTGCTTCGCTCTGCCTCGTGGAAGGGTGGTGTTCGCTCACGGTAGGCGTGACGACTGGAATCAAGGCCACCGGTGCGGCGCCCAGGCTATTCCCGGGAACGCCAAAGTACCCTGCTCGATAGTGGCGCCGCCACTTGAACACCATGTTGGCGTTGATGCCGTGCTTGGCGGCGAGTTTCGATACGGAAACATTTGGCGCACAGGCCAACGCTGCCAACTGCCGTTTGAACTCGGTCGGATAATTCGGCCGGCCTTTGCGGCTCGCCCTTGCAATACTGTCTGTCGCCAACATGGTTCCCGCCACTCGAATGGTGGGCGCCACTTCGACTTACGTTACCTCTCTTGGGAAGACGGCCTTGGGAAGACGCTTACCTCGCGCCAGCCCATGAACCGACAGAGCCTGGCGAGCTGTCCTTGATTGATCGAGCTAGTGTCAAAGCTGCTTGAGACTCCGTACGCCGAACGTCCATGCCCAGTTTCACCAGTTCTTGGGTAAGAGATCGCCTCGTCAGCTTAATCTTGGCTGCGTCTAAAACCTCGACTGCTCGTTTCACGTTCAGTGTCAGAGCGACTCGTCGTACTTCAACCGTCATATTCTTCGCATCAGTGCGTCGCTTAACCAAGATGGCCTCTAGGGCAGCACATTCCTCGGGAAGCTTCCTGCCCAAGAAAGTTCTGTCAATCCCCCATCGATTAGCAACGTGTGCCAGATAAAGGATCCCATTGTGAAGTCCTCGTTTCACCTCATCCATATAGTTACTAACTTGGTTCCAATCATGTTCCTTCCTTACCTTCGGGAAATGCTGACTGTGTTCAAGGGAAAGTGGAAGCGGGCGTATAACTGATGCAGCCACAGAATCCGTGTCGGCGAGAAAAAAATCTTTCAGAGGAACCTGAAACACGAAAGAAATCTGACAGATGCTTTCCCATCTGGGGCTAATCCTTCCCGTGCGCCACTCGCACAGTTGCGACTTGTGGCGCCCAATTGCGCGCGCGGCGGCTGAGATGTTTCCATCAAAATGCCAGTCGATCAGCCTATCTATCATCTGGGACAAATTCTTGTGGAAATCGGTTTGAGGAGCAGGATCTTCCTTGAGAAGGTGCAACACTGCCTTTGCCACCCAATCGTAATACTTGAAGGTTTCATCGGAAGTTGTACCAATTTCCCGTCCATTGGAGCCCAACCACCATTGACACGAGGGGCAGAACCCTGCCACATCGGTACCTACCAGCATTGCAAAAGACTCCTTTCCACAATGCGGGCACCGCCGTTCGAGAAATGTTGAGTGAAGCGGACAGATTTCCACTCCTTTTACTGACCAAATCAGAGGATCGTGCAGCCTCCTGTCTTCACGTACCATCGTTTGGTAACAAGCTGGGCACCATTTCTTTTCCCTCTCAATGGCAATCAGAGGTTTTGCGAGATCAGAGACATTCCACGCGTTAAGACTCAGGCGTTCAAGTAGTGCTTTCCCAGTCAAGTCTTCCAGTATTTTGGTGAACTCTTGGGTAATCTGGCCGCCATGATTAAGCGCATAGACCGGATAATTGTGATGACCAGGGTTGCAGTAACTCTTTAAGCGCGACCTAATGACTTGATCAATAACTCGTGCCGATGACAGAAAATTCGCCGCGCAAACTGCTCGCAAATACGAAACCAGCGACTCTCGATAGGAGCCGAAGTCTCCTTCCGGTTCAGGCGCGAAGAGAGGCGCCCGATTCAGTATCAGTTTTTCAAGTTCTTCATCCGTCATTCTTGGGCACCCTCCGACCAGCGACGCGAGGGCGTGGTCTCGCCAGGCTTGCGCTTCTGGCCGGTTGAAGGTTTTGCGTCCTCGCCAGCGTTTGGCGGTGGTGAGGGTGGAGCGGTAGGTGGACTCTGGTCAATCTCGTCTCGCTCTAGAAAATCGAGAACCCTCTTGCGACCCTCCGTTGCTTCCTTTCGCATCGTCTCCAGGGCCACTTTCGGATAGAAGCAGGAATGGAGCAGCGCCCTATTTAGAGGTTTAGAAAGGTCGATCGACTTCTTGAGCCAGCGGTACAGGATGGTCCGGGTGGTTCCAATTGCCCCTACACTCTGAACCAGACAATCTGCGGCAATTTCCTCGAGCGCCACCTCAAGATGCCCCGGGAGATGTGACAGCAATCCAAGCAAGCCTTCTGTGTAGCCGGCGATGTCGTCTTCGCTTGTCCCGTAATCGGGGAAAAATACAACTTGGCTACGGCGTGCCAACTGACCCGTGTAGTTGGCCAAGTCGAAGAAGTCAAAAGCTCCGGCGAACACAAGTACTGCGATTGACTTGTTGACCAAAGACTTCACAACGCTCGCGTTCGCCACGATTGACGCCTTTCGGTCGGCCTCCGATTTGGCGGTTCTGACATTGAGCAGAGCGAATGCCTCATCTATCCCAAACAACTCGGTCTTGCGCTGGCGTATGCAATTTTTCAGACGGCGCCGGAGTGCCCCGGTGCTTGGAGTTCTTCCGCTCGCGTCGGGAGCAATCGTGTGAATTGTGACGTCGCCCGCCTTGCGTTCAACGATGGGTAGCGTATTCCCCACAAGAGGAGCCTGCAATTCAAGCAGCGCGCTTATGTAGAATTCTTTCCAATCGAACTGTCTTTGTTCTGGCCCGTCTGCCTCTACGAGAAAGGCCGGCAGAAGAGTTCGATCTTCGATCATTCGTGAAGCGCTTTCCTCGATCAGCTTCCGAACCACCAACCTTAGCAGTGCCGTCTTTCCGACTCCCGTCGGACCAATCAGGAAAACCATATTCTGGTCCAAGCCTGGATCGGAGGCGCTACGAACCCGGGCTGTTGTATCGCGAAGGTTAGGATGATCGACGATCAGATCGGGCCGCCTAAAATAGTCGAGGCGATCTTTGCCGGGAGCCGTAAAAAGGTGTCCGGGGAAATTTTGCTGGAGGATCCTGTGGGAAGGGTCAGGCGACGATTTGGCCATAGCCACCACGCTCCTTTGCATTCTGGATAGCTTGAGTGAAAAGATTGTCCAAGTCCTGGCGTGGCTTCGATGATGGAGGAGATTCAACCGGGGTTTTCCCCGCCACCGAGCCGAATAGACTCGCGAGTTTTCGCGTATCCTTGTCTTTCCAATAGTCCTTGTTGGCGATCGCCAATTCGTTGAGCTGGTCTATCAGGTCAAGAACCTTCCTGTCGGCCCGGTCCTTGTCTGCGGCAACCATTCTCTTTTCTAGCAAGTACTCCTCAAATACTGCTCGCCGAATGAATTCCGGTATGCCCTGCAGTTCGTCATGCCACTTGGACTTACACGTAACCCATTGCTTCTTGACATAGGCCATCACCAAACCCGGATGAAACGGCACCAATTTCACGGGTACCCGCGTTGTATTCAGCGACAACTCCGCGAGAGCGAGATTTCCGTAGTATTCGTAATTGACATAGACACCACGACTGAAGTCGACGACTCGTGTGCCTCCACGAACCGTCGGAAGCAAGATCGGCAGGACGTCATCGATTCTGACTAATTGATGCAATCGTGCGCCTGCCGTGATGCGTGCCGCCCCGAAAAACGCGCGGGGGGTTCTCAGCAGCATCGGATGCTTTCGGTCGTCGTAGATCTCGAAGAAGAACACCTCAAGCCCGTAGTAGAGATCTGCCATCGTCAGCCCGGCGTGGGTAGTTGGATCAACCTGCTTGGTAAGAGTTCGGACCTTCTTAGTTGCCTTGGTGTTTCCCCGTACGTTCGAAGTCAGTTCCGATTGCGTGACGCCGAACATACGTTCTACGCAATTGCCGAATTTGGCAGCGCTCTTGGGGCGGGTAACCTTGCGAATGCCAAGAGCAGTGCATAGCTGCTTCAGATCTTTGGCCTGAAATTCCGCGCCCCAGTCAGTAATAATCGAGTCTGGCTTCCGTCCAAATCGCTGAAATATGTCAAGCAGAACCATCATCACACTGATGTACGAGGGTGGATGGTAGGACAGATAGAAGCCAAGCACCCTTCTTGAGCAGGCGTCCACGGCCAGGGTCAGCCATGGTCGAGGCATCCCTTCTCCTGAAAGGGAGGAGTCGAGTCTAATGTCGAGGAGAGTGTGGTCGATGTGCACCAACTCGAGCGGGCGCTCACAGTGAACCGGTGTGTTCAGTTCCAATTGCCAATATGTGGGCTCGAGTTGGTACGCTACTTTGTGGCCTTCCGAATCCCGGATAGTGATTAGAGATCGAATTCTGTTAACTCGCTCGTAGAACGAGGATCTCGCAATCATCGACTTCCCGCAGGCCTCCACAGCTTTCCGGACGGCACCAAACATTTTGTTGATGTTGGGACGGACTGTGCTCCCTAAGAGTTTTTCGATGGAATCATTTATCAGCTTGCTCAAGCTTGGATCAATGTGCGTTCCAAAAAAACCTTGATCGTTGCTCTCCAAGACGCCCTCTATAGGCGAAAGTCCTGCGGCCAAAGCCGCGTCAAGGCCCTTCTTCCATCGCCGATAGCTGCGGTCTGAATAGCGCTCATCGATTCGCAGCGAATCGCCTCGTGCGAGTTTTTCCAGTATTTCCAGTTTCTTGAGAGCTTTCGTAATCTCGTGTGGCGACGCGCTCTTCAAACGGCCCGCTGCCTCCGCGAATCCAGAGGACTCATCCTGTTCAAGCTGCAATTCCTTTGAGAGATAAACCTCTTCAATGAATTGCCATGGCTTTGAAAACGACTCGTTCCGTTCGCTGGTGGCGTATAGATTGGTTTGTCCGACTAGATCGACCACAAACCTCATCCCGTCGATTACAAATGCCTGGCCGATGCGGAACTTGTTTTTGTCAAAATTGATGCCGCTAGCCTGAGTGCGTTCGGGAACCGTCAACAATCGGTAAGCGTGCAGTGATTGCTGGTCACGAAACAAAATGACCTCGTTGGGCTGAGACATGCGGATGTGGTCCCAATCAATGGTCAAGTGCCCCACGGCCACTGCCCAATTGATCAAGTCCGAGTCGACACCGTAGTGCTTTAAGGCATCCTCATAGGTCAGGAAGGCGTTTTCCTTGAATGGCCTTGAGACGGCGGAAAGGCGGGGCTGATTTAGCCGCTCCGCTTCGTCAGACAGATAGGAAAACAGAAATTTGTGGTTGAGGGTTCGATTCAGCGGTATCTCATCGGAAAATCGAACGGCGAATTGGAACCCAAGCTTTTCCGCCGCCTCTCTGACGGGAGGGGAGTCAACTGTGCCCTTCTCGGTGACGATATAGCGGCCAACCTTCTCTTCCGGAAGGACAGCACGGTCTGTCGCTGCCTTCCATTCATCTAGGGCAAATCCGCTGGACCTGCGCATAACTAGCGTGTCCGTAGTTGAACGAGTTCTGACTCGTTTGCCATTGGGGCCGATGTAGTCAATTTCCAAGGCCGGCGGCTGATCCAAGTAACCAAGAACATCGTCGTCAAAAATGTAGTCGAGCGTGGCCCGCCCCTCGACGGTCTCGCTTTCAGCTTGCGCGTTGCACCTCATTTTTGGACAACGTGTGTCGCTGATCATGCTTTTTGTTGTTCCCCTCACATTTCTCGATGGAGCCTTCAGCGCAGCCTCCAAGAACTCTTGCCCTTCTGGAGGAAGAGGGAACCGCGTCAGCAGTTCGTCTAGTTCCTTCCGAGTAAACCGTAGAAACATCAGCTCATCTCCTCAACTTGCCGCTCAGCCTTTTCACAGGCGATAGCACCAGTGCATGGCGTAAGTACTCCCGTTCTTGGTCATATTGGGCCAAGGCGAATCCTGATTAGTGCTGGGCTGAGTTGACGCTGGGAGAGTTTGCGGAGAAGATTCGAGAGCGATCACGAAGTGGCGTTCCGCTACTTTATCCGACGGGACAAGCCAGCCGGTTTGTCCCGTTCACATTTCAGTAACCTCCTTATGATTAGCGCTGATGCGCCGCCGAATTCGTCGTTGCGGTGGTAACGCGTCCGTTGCCAACGATCGAGGCAGATTCAGGGCGATGCGCATGAGCTCAACCTGGGCCGGATGAAGATGGTTCAGTTGTTGTCTGAGCTCGTTGCACAAGCGGTAGATGGACTCGGGCGCCTCAATCGCCAACACGATTTTTCGCTGCGAGAATTCCAGTGACTCCCACAGGCGAGCCTGCCACCCTTCGTCAAGGTGAAGCTTGGTGATCAATCGCGTCACGAATTCCAGCGGCGGTGGTCCCTTGACTCCGATCTCAAGAGCAGAGATATAGCTTTGTTCGTAGCCTATCCGGTCGGCCAGCTCGGATTGCCGGAGTCCATGCGCATCGCGCAATTCATGTAATACGATCGAAATCGGGCTCATTAACCAGGCACAGTCGTCTTAACCACCGAATGGTGCTATATTAGATTCCATTCATCGATGCTGTCAACGATTGTTGATATGAAAAAAGGCCGACTAGCAAACCACATCGTTCCACGACTCAACGAAAGGCTCAGGCAAGAGCGCGAACGCATGGGGCTTAGTCAGGACGCGTTTGCCCGGGGGCTTGACATCAGCCGAGTAACGCAGAACTACTATGAAACAGGGGTGCGCGATCCTCAACTTTCATATTTATCGTCGTTCGGGCGCAACGGTGGTGACCTTCTCTACCTCTTGTTCGCTGACGATTCCCGGCGCGAATACGTTGATCTGATTGATTGGGACTTGCTTGTAAAAGTTTTGGATTGGGTGGAGCGAGTGGCTATCGACTCGAAAGGACGGCCCTATCCCAACGACCTAAAGAAAAAGATACTAATGCTCGGCTACCGAGCCTGCCGTAATTGCAAAATCAACGATCCAGAAAATATTGACCTTACGATCCTTCTAGGAGCCGCTGCATAGCCAGGGAGAGACAGATCACATGTTCACGAACGGAAGAGCAGAGGCCGAAGAAAATGTACGTCGCATTGAGATTCTGCTGGAAGACTTGCAGGGAATCTCAGTTGCGCCACCAAAAGGACCGGACGATATGCTTCGTCTGCTCGAGACCGCAATGGCCAGGAATCGCGGATGCAACACCTGGATCGCGAGGGCGGAACGTTTGGCGTGGCACATCTTCGCACCGCTTTGGGACTTCCAGATACGGAGACAGATTCGCTTGGTTCGCGAGACGGCCAATCTAGTCGGGTTGAGCTCAGTCGCGACTTCGGACCTCATCGGGCGTCTGAATGATCTGATTTTTGCCCGCACCTATGGCCGTATCGTTGCCGCGCCGATAAAACGGATGGTTCGCCAAATAGCGGCTAAGGGCGAACTATCAACTCACGAATTGCAGAATCTAGTTATCAATCGATGTTTCCGTCTAGGTCAGGATGGGCGAGTGGAAGTGCCCTCAGAGCCATGGCTGCGCTCCCTCGGCATCCTGCAATTGATACTTGCCACCGTGGTGCTGGCGCCCTACATGCTGCTGATTCTGTTTTCGCACCTAGATCTCGGACGACAACTGCTTGCGCTAGTGATTTTCGTGGCCCCATATTGGTTGGCGTGCTGGTATGTCAGAAGGCATTTCATTAGCCCATATCAGCTGATACCGAAGGCTCAAAAGCTACTCCCAAAGCTCCAGCCCGTCAGCATCTAGTTACGTGCGCTTTGGGAAATAGGACACCAATTGACAGACAAATGCGGAAATTGGACAAGAAATGCCGGACATACTTAACTAGGAATTGCCGGAATCGTCGCTGAAATTAACGAATTCCGGCCAAGAACTGCCGGAATTCCGTGACATCATTTCCACTCTTTCACAACTTCCGAGCTTCCGCTGCGGCAAACCAGACGGCTCCTCTTCCATGAAGATCGCTGTTCTTTCGGACATCCACGGCAACCTCGAAGCCTTGCGGGCCTGCCTTGCCCATGCGGCGCGGGAGGGCGCGGAGCAGCATGTCTTTCTTGGCGACCTGGTGGGCTATGGCGCTGATCCCGTCGCCTGTCTCGGCCTGCTGGCGGACCACGCCGGCAGGGGCGCGCTGCTGGTCAGAGGCAATCACGACGCAGCGGCGCTGGGGGGCTTGTGCGAGAACATGAATGACGACGCCCGCGAAGCGGCGTACTGGACGCGCAGTCGGTTGAGCACCGCCGAGCGCGATTTTCTGGCCGCCCTGCCACTCACCGTGCGTCGCGACGGGCTTTTCTTCGCCCATGCCGGTGCCGACGCGCCCGAAAAATGGAACTACATCACCAGCAAGGTGCAGGCCGGACGCTGCATGGACGCGTCGCCGGCGGCGGTGACATTTGCCGGTCACGTGCACCACCAGTCACTCTACTTTTCAGCCGGCAGCGTGCGTGTGTTCCAGCCGGTGCCGGGTGTGCCGATCCCCTTGAGCCCCCGCCAGCGCTGGCTGGCGATCGCCGGCGCCGTCGGCCAGCCGCGCGACGGCAACAATGCGGCGGCGTATGCGATGTACGATGAGGAAGAGCGCATGCTGACGTATTTTCGCGTGCCCTACGACCATATGACGGCGGCGCGCAAGATCGTCGCCGCTGGCCTGCCCGCGCGGCTGGCTTGGCGGCTGCAAAGAGGGAAGTGAATGGAAGCCTTGGAGCATCTCAGGTCCGGCGCGGAGATCGCCGGTTACCGCGTGCTGGAGAAACTTCGCGAGGGCGGCATGGCCGTGCTTTATCGTGTCGCGTCGCCGTCCGGTGCCGAGACTTGCTTGCTGAAGATACCGAAGCTGGGATTCGGCAGTCACCCGGCATGCTATGCCGGCTTCGATGTCGAGCAGATGATTCTGGGACGGATCGCCGGGCCCGACGTACCGCAGTTGATCGCCAAGGGCGAGAGCGAGTTCGGGCCTTATCTGGTTATCGAACACATCGCCGGCACGCCGCTTTCGGATTACGCCAGCCGTGCGCCTCTGCCTGCCGAAGAAGTCGCCCGTCTCGGCGCGGCGCTGGCGGCTGCAATTCACGCCCTGCATCGTCAGGAAGTGGTGCACCACGACCTCAAGCCGTCGCACGTGATCCTGCGCCATGATGGCCGGGCGGCGCTGATCGATTTCGGGCTGGCCTTTCACGGCCACCTGCCCGATCTCGTCGAAGAAGAATCCGACCGGCCACCGGGCACCCCCGCCTACCTTTCGCCGGAGCAGCTTGCCGGAGTGCGCGGCGATCCCCGCAGCGACGTGTTTGCGCTGGGGGTGATTCTCTATCTGCTGGCGACGGGCCGGCTGCCCTTCGGCGAACCGGCCAGCCTGTCCGGCCAGCGCCGGCGCCTTTATGTCGACCCCGTGCCGCCGCGCCGCATCCGCCCCGACCTGCCGCCGTGGCTGCAGGAAATCATTCTGCATTGCCTCGAAGTGCGCGCCGAGGACCGTTACGCGACAGCGGCGCAGGTGGCGCACGACCTGACGCATCCGGATCAGGTCACGGTGACCGAACGTGGCAACCGTCTGAGCCAGCCCGGCATGATGACGGCAGGACGGCGCTGGCTGGCAGCCCTGGTCGAGCCGCCAGCGGTGCGCAAGTCGCCCGCGGCACATCTTGCGCTGGCACCGCATGTTCTGGTCGCCGTCGATCCCGCCTGTGGCAGCGAGCCGCTGTTGCAGGCGCTGCGCGACGTCGTGGCCCGGATCATTGCCGGCGAAGCGCACTGGCGCGTGAGTTGCGTCAGCGTGCTGGAGCCGTCCGCGCTCACCGAACAGGAGGAGGGCGCCGAAATCATGCGCTCGTTGCACACCCAGCGCCTGGTGGAACTGCATCACTGGGCGCAAACCCTCGGCCTGCCTCAGGAGCGCCTGCGCTTTCATGTGCTGGAAGGTGGCGATGCGGCGGCGCGACTGATCGAGTATGCCCGCGCCAGCCATGTCGATCACATCATCATGGGCGCCCGCGGCAGCTCCGGCCTGCGCCGGTTTCTCGGCAGCGTGTCGTCCCGTCTCGTGGCCGAGGCTCCCTGCACGGTGACGGTGGTACGGGCTGTGCCGGTCAGGGATTGGCCGCCGTAAAGCGCCGTTCCGGGTGGTCCTCGCTGACCCAGTATTTTTTCCACCAGGCATCAATCTGCATGCGCGTCCACGGCATATGCACCAGTAGTCCGTCGAGCGCGCTGGCGACTTCGGCGATGCTTTGCGGTCGCGCCGTCGGATCCTTTTCCAGGCAGCGTCCGATCAGGGCATCCAGCTCCGCCGGCACCGCGAAGGGGGAGCATTCCGAGGTGAGCCTGGGCGCGGTGTGCAACACCTGGTAGGTCAGGTCAAGCTCGGTTTCGGTCTCGAACAGGCGCTTGCCGGTGAGCAGAAAGAAGCCGACCGCACCCAGTGCGTAAATGTCGGCGCGGCCGTCGGCATCGCTGGGGTTCCGAATGCGCTCGGGCGACATGTAAAGCGGCGTGCCGAGGATGCGCATGGCGCCGGTGAGGTCCCGCGTCCGTTCGCCCGATACCTGCTTGACCAGGCCAAAGTCCAGCACCTTTACCACGTCGCGCTCGCCGCGCACCTCACACAGCATGATGTTCTGCGGCTTGATGTCGCGATGCACCAGATCGCATGAGTGCGCTTCCCACAGCGAGGCGCAGGCCTGGCGCAGGATGTACGCGGTTCGTGCCGGTGGCACCGGCCCGTAGCGCTCGACGAGATCGGCCAGCGACAGTCCTTCCAGATACTCCATGGCGTAGTAGAACTCCCCGTTTGGCCCGGTGCCGTAGTCGTAAATGGTGATCGTGTTGGGGTGGCGCAGCATGCTGGTCAGCTGCACTTCGCGCTGGAAACGGGCGGTCCATTCGTCCGAGGTGGCCTGCTGCTTGAGCACCTTCACCGCCGCCGGTCGCTTGAGCATCCGGTGCTGGGCCAAGTAAACGTTGCTGATGGCGCCCTCGCCGATCTGGCGCAGTAGCCGGTAAGGCCCGAGCTGTCGCGCACCGGCGCTGCGCCGCAGCAAGGCAGCCAACGCGCTCGGCGGCAGAAAACCGGACAGCCATACCGCTGCCATCATCATCAGGACGATGGAAAACCCGATCTGCAGGTAGGTGAGCGGTGCGTAGGCCTCGCTGGCTTCCATTTCGATCGCCACGCCGACGTCGCGGTCCCGCAGCCATTGCCAAGCACCGATGACTTCGCGGCCGAGATAGTTCGGGTAGGGCTGGAGCAGGACTCCCTCGCCGCCCTCGCTTCGTCTTTCCACCGCCTGGGCCGACAACCGGGTCAGGGCATCTCCTTCGCCATCAGGCGAGGCGAGGCGGGGCGTCAGGCCGCGCCGTTGCAATTCCTCGCCATGCCGGCTCTCCGACAGCAGCCAGCCCTCGGCGTCGAACACCAGGGCTTCCCCGGTAAGACCGGGACGAGCCGCCTTGAAAAGATCGGAGAATCCCTCGTCAACCTTTGAACCAAGAGCGAGGACTGCAACGATTTTGCCATCGGCGGCGCGTATCGGCGCGGCGAACCAGGAACGGCCCATTCTCCCAGCGCCTGTTGTACCACCAGCGCCGCGATAGGGACGAACGAATGCCGGGTAACCGACGAGTGTGGGCGAGAGATGAGCGAAGAAGTCCGCAGTTACGTTGCGGCCGATTCGCTCGAAGTCGCTGGCGGCGAGAACATTGCCTTTCAGATCGATGACGAGCGCCGCCGTGACGGCGATGGCCTCGGTCCTGCGGAGTATGTCTTCGATGATTCGGGCGCGATCGCCGCCGCCGCCGGCGAGCTTGACGATGTCGGCGCGCAACTCGGGTTCGGCGGCCTGCTGTTCCGCCTCGCGAAGCCGTTCGGAGATCCACTGCTCGAGGGTTCCGACTTGGGTGTTAAGGAGAGTTTGCATGCCGGTGGCGCGGATTTCGCGCAAGGAATCACCGACGCCGCGATAGGCCCACATGCCGACGCCGAGCAGGACTGCAAGGAGCAGGAGCAAGGCGAGACGCGCCCGGTCAAAATTGGCGATCACGCGATATTGCCATGCAAATCAGCCGCGGCGGCGCCACTTCTGCGCCGCCGCGGCTGACAAAGAGAATTCGACTCCCTGCACCCGCTCCGGTCTGTTCCTGTCAGGCCAAGCCCCCACCGTCCTTACTGCTGGGTTGTTTCTGCCTTGGTCGAGAGCCACTTTCCGGCTCGCAATTCAAGCGTGTACTCCTCCAGGGATTCAAATCGATAGGGTTTTCCGGATTGCTTGCCCTGCTCGACTACCACAGACCGCAGGTTGATACGATCGCACGCGGTGCTGGCAGCGGCAGTCGCCAGCTTGCCCTCGGTCCAGATGCGGCGCTGTTTGTAGTCCGTGAGTCCCTTCATGGCGGCCAGCGTGCTCTTCACGAGTTCCTCGCGGTTGATATCGACGCTGGCCATTTTGCCGTCGCCGCCTCGTACTGTAGCGCGAACGGCTGCCTCGGGTGCGAACATGGCGATGATCGTCGTCCCTTTGCGCTTGGCAATCGCACCATCCAGTTGTTTCAACCAGGTCTTGGCGATCGCTGTCGGTACGCATTCGCCGACCGGTGTGCCGACGGGTGCAGTGGCCGCAGCCGCCTGCGCCGGCGCAGTGACAGGTGCTGAGGCCTGAGCCTTCGCCGGCGGCGCTGCGACTGCTGCCGCTGGCGCCGGCACGGATGCCGGCCTTGGCGTTTTGCGCCACTGTTCCAGTTCCCGCAGGCTTTCCTGATCAGCGGTCTTCGAGTATTTGTCGAGATCGGCGTCAAACTCGCCGGGGACGTAGAAATTCGGTACCTTGTCGAGCAATACCGGCAGCAGAATGGTCATCAAGGCGCGTTCCTTGACATTGGCAGGTGCCCGGACAAAGCCGACACGACCTGGGTCGATATCGAGCTTGTTCTCGCCGACGTTAAGGGTCGTGCCGCCACGATTGACCTTGTCGTAAGTTCCTTCCGGATTGGAAGTGGCTTTGGCCAGTTCCGGCGACAGGACGTAGGGTTCGTGGTCGGTACCACGAATGCCGATGGTGGCCGAGGCAGTGACAATATTGTGCCCGGAGCGATTGGTGCGGGCAATCCAGCCGCTGATGACACGCAGGGAACCGGTGACCAGACGTACCGTGAAACTGTCGGTCGCCTTGTCTTCGGCAGCGAAACTCACGGCGACAAACTCGGTGCCCGGGCGAATGGCGACAAGCCCGGCGTCCTCGGTTTTAAGGACCGCTTCGGCCAGGGCGGCGGCACGAACGCGATCGCCGACGTAAACCAGGTCGCCCTCTTTCAATTTTCTCTCGCCGCCGGCAGCATTGCCCGCCGGGGATGCAACCACCTCACCGCGGATGCGCGAAACGGTTGCAAATCGTCTCGCGGTTTCCGGGGCTGTGGCGATGGACTTGAACTCTGTTGCAGTAGCCGAATAACTCGGCAACGAACCGCCCATGAAAAGGCAGAAAAGACCCAAGCTGCCTGCTACTGCGCCACGGCTCGCGCGAATAAATGACCAGTTCATAATGCGACCTTTGCTTTCTGAAAGAATTAGGAATTACCCCTACTGCTATTGAAGCATATATATCGACATCCGGTTTGTGTAGTATTTCACAGTTTTCCGCAATCACTCCGCAGCTACGGTGCAAGCAGCCGTTTCTCACAGTGCGCGAGGTCTTCCGGAGTGTTGATGTTGCTGAAGGCAGCGGGCTCGTCGTCGAAAGCGACTTCGGCCACGTTCAGCGAGGCATGCCAAAGCCAGACCTTGCGTTCGCCGGACGCAAGAAAGGCGTCGAGCTTCGGCAATATCCCGCGTCGCATCAGGCAAAACGCCCGCTGCACTTGGTCGCCTGTGCGCGCGACCGCAAGTTCGGTGCCTTCTATTTCCAGAGCGCTGCGCAGCCTTTGCACCAGATCGGCCGGCAGAAATGGCGAATCGCATGGTACGGTTACCAACAGCGGACTGGTTGTTTGCGACAGCGCGGCATGCAGTCCGGCGAGCGGGCCGGAAAAATCCGGTATCTGGTCGGGCAGCACGGGACAGCCGAACTCGCCGTAGCGCAGCAGGTTCTGGTTGGCGCTGATCAGCACCGCATCCACCTGCGGCGACAGGCGGGCCAGAACCCAGTGCACCAGAGGCCGTCCGTCCAGGCTTTGCAGTCCTTTGTCGACACCGCCCATGCGCCGCCCCAGGCCCCCCGCCAGAATGACGCCGGTGATGTCGCTTTCCATCATCGCATCCTATCCCAGATCATGGCCACGCCATCCTGCAGCAGATCGCCGATGTCGGCGTTGAGTCCGTGGCCCCGTTCGCGCTGGCGCTGACCGCGTTCGCGTTCGCTGAGCAGGATCGCCTCGGCCAGCAGCGCAGGGTTCGGCGGCGCCACCTGCTTCATCGCGGCCTGCTGATAGCCGGCCAGTGCGGCTTCGACCGCTTGCGTATCGAGGATGGCGATGGGTGCGCGGCAATGCGGGCAGGCGCTGTCCTTGCGGATGTCCACGGGTGCGCCGCAACCGGTGCAGCGAACTACGCCGATGCGCACTTTGAGCGCATTGATCTCGGCTCCGGTCAGCTGGCGCACAAAGCCTTTCTCGATCATGAACTGGGCGAAAGTGATGAAGCGGCCATGTTGCTGTCCGCAGCGCAGGTAGTTGAACAGCCCGCTCTTGACCCGATCCTGCGAATGAATCAGCCGCTCCTTGCAGCGCGGGCAATGCAGGGGATTGGCCAGCGGCAGGCGTTGGTCGTCGCGGTGTTCGTGGATCAGCTTGAACAGCCCGATTACGCCGGCTGGCGCGAGTTGCGGGCTTTCATAGTCGTCGAACCAGATTCCCTGACAGGCGAAACACAGATCAAGCTCGACCTCGCCGGTGAGCTTGCGCAGGAAGCGTTGCGTGCTCATCGGCGCCTTGCAGGAAGGACAAATGGTGATTTCAGTTGCAGACATCGGGCTTTGCGCTTGTTCTCAGAACACCAGTGTCGCCCAATCGGGATCGAGCGCGCGCAATACGAATTCGGTGGCGGTGGCGTTGCCCGAGTATTCCGGGATAAACACTTCACCCTGCTCGGTGTGACTCCCCAAGGCCATGCCGCAGGCTAAGAAGTCCGCGCCCAGATAGGCCGCTTCCTTCATGAAAACGTAGATGGATTTGGTGCCGGCGGTGGTCGGGAACAGATGCTCGGCTACTCCGTCCACGAGCAGGCGTGTTGCGCGTCCGGAGAAATGGATTTCCACCTGGCAATCGAGGGCGGTTGCCGCCATCGCATAGATGAAGGGCGCCGCGCAGAGTTCGGGTCGTTCATCTGTAGCCGCCCAGAGCAGGATGGCGAGCCGGGTCTTCATGAAAATTTCGCCTCCGGCTCCTGTTTCAGAATGTGGTTGCGATACGCAGCGAAATCCATCAGTCGCTTGCTTTCGGTTTCCCACGCCATGGGTCGGCCACGTACCATCCAGCCCGCGCCGTACGGGTCGCCGTTAACCGGCGCCGCGCGTTCTTCCAGATTCTCGTTCGCCTGATTCAGCACGAAGGAAATCGGCGCATGCACGGCGAGTACGGTCTTGGCGCATTCAACCGTGCCCAGGCCGCGGCCACATTCAACCTCGGCACCCCTCGGCTTGGCCGTGAAGGCGATGATCTCGCCAGCGAGAAAAATGCCAAACGCCGTGGCGCCGATCATCACTTCTTCACCCTCGATCCGTACCCACATGTCGTACTCCGGATCATAGAGCAGACCCGCCGGAATGTTGCCGCAGAATGTATCGTGGGACATGATGTCGAATGCCGCTTGGCGGAAAAGAGCGGGAGTCGAACCCACCAGGGACCGCATGGCGACCCCTGCCGGTTTTGAAGACCGGCCGTCCCACCGGGGAACGTTCTCTTCCGTTGTTCGTTTTAGTTGTTGATCCATGCGTGGGTCGAACCGGTGCTGCGCAATACGTGTTCGTCACGCACACGACGAGTGTAGCCGATGCGGTCGAAAAATTCGAGGATGTGAATTGCCACCTTGCGTCCGCCGCCGATGCGGTCGCGCAGGGCGGAGGCGCGCACCGCACCCTGTTCCGTGTTGAGTTCGGCGACGAGTGCGGCAAGCCGGGCGACGGTGTCCGCCGTAAAGTAGTGATCATGTGCCACCGGGTAGAGTTCACCGGCCCGCGCCACGCGGCGGAACAACTGGCGCACCACGTCCTCGGCGGTGCCCGAGGCGTGCGCGACATCGCGTACGCGCGGCGGTGCGAAGGGCTGGGCGTCGAGCAGCGGTTTCAATATGCCGAACAAGTCGCGGTCGCCAGCGGCAAGGGCGGCCTGGTGTTCGGGCAGATGCAGCCAGGCGCGCGAGGCGGCAAGGCGGCCGGCGGCAAGCAGTTCGGCGACCAGCGCGTCGAATGCGGCGCGCGCCAGGGTCGGCAGCGTCAGCCGGCGCAGGCGCTCGCGCTCGACCCCAACCATGTCGGGCGCGCGTTGATGTTCCGTGGCCAACGCGGCGAGCAAGCGGTCGACCAGTGCCTGCCAGCCGGCGACAGAAAAGCCGATTTGCTCTTCGCCGTTGCGGACGACCCGCAGTGCTGCAACCAGCCACAAGGCAGCCGCCGCGTCAGCGGCAAGATTCCAGTTGGCGGCGAAACGGACCAGATCGACGCCGGCGGCAGACTGATCTGCCAGCAGGCGCAGGCTCGCCGCCGGGTCGTCGTCGCGCAATGCGGCGAGAAAGGCCAGCCGCGCCGGACTGCGCTTGTGGCGCGAGGGCGGAAAGCAGTCGAGCACCCGACCGCCGGCGACCGTGCGCTGGGCCGAGGCATCGCGCAGTACGAAACGGTCGCCGCGCACGGTGACGGTTTCGCGGTCCAGCAGGATTTCCGCCAGCGCCGTCGCACCCGGTGCGATCTGATCGCCTTCCAGCAGCGCGACGCGGCCGGTGATGTCGGCGGCGCCCAGATGCAGATGGACAGAGGTCCAGTGTTTCAGTGCCGGCTGCGCTGCAGGCACTCTAAGTTCGACCTGAACGCGCATGAGTGGCAAATGCGGCGGCCGGGCGACGGCCGGATCGACGACCCACATGCCGCGCTCGATGTCCTTCTTTTCGAAGTCGCCGGTCAGCGCCAGCGCGCAGCGATCGCCGGCCTGTCCGCCCGGCGCCGGCCGGTCCTGGACATGCAGGCTTTTCACCCGCGCCTTGAGTCCATCATGCCCCGCGGGAGCGATGATCACCGTATCGCCAGCACCGACTTTTCCCGAAAAAGCCGTGCCGGTGACCACCGTGCCAATGCCGGACAGCGTGAAGCAACGGTCGATGGCGAGACGGAAGCGGCCATCCGCGCGGTGTTCTTGATGCGCGGCGGCAACCGCGTCGAGATGGGCGCGCAATTCCGCAATGCCGTCCCCTCGCGTCGCTGAGAGCGCAAAGACGGGGCTGCCTTCCAGGCGTGTGCCGGCCAGCAGTACCGCTATTTCGTCGCGTGCTTCGACGACGCGTTCCGCATCCACGGCATCGCACTTGCTCAGTGCCACCGCACCATGGTCGAGGCCGAGCAGCCCGAGCAGTTCCAGATGTTCGCGAGTCTGCGGCATCGGCCCGTCGTCAGCCGCAATCACCAGCAGCACGAAGTCGATGCCGGTGGCGCCGGCCAGCATGTTGTGGATCAGTTTCTCGTGTCCGGGCACGTCGACGAAGCCCAGCACCGAACCGTCGGCCAGCGGCGCGTAGGCATAGCCAAGATCGAGCGTGATGCCGCGCACCTTCTCTTCCGGCAGGCGGTCGGCATCGACGCCGGTAAGCGCCTTCACCAGCGTGGTCTTGCCGTGGTCGATGTGTCCAGCAGTTCCTACGATCATGGCGGGGTCAGCGCCGCAAGCTGTGTGGCGAATTCGGCTTCCTCGGCAGCTTCGAGGCAGCGCAGGTCAAGCAACAAGGCGCCGTCCTCGATGCGGCCGATCATCGGCTTGGGCAAGGCACGCAGGCCTTGCCCAATGCGATTGAGTACGCCGCTCTTCTTCCCCTGCGGCCGGATGGCGAAGCCGGCCGAGGGCAGTCGATCGACCGGCAGGGAGCCGGAGCCGATCTGCGATTTTAGCGAAACGATCTCCGCTCTCACCGGCAGCCCGGCCAGCGCCGCCTGTAGCGCAGGCAGCAGACGCGCCGCCTGTGCCGCGATCTCTGCTTCGGGGCGGGTCAGCTGCCTCACCGCAGTGACGCGAAGGTTCAGGCGGTCGGGATCGCGATAGAGCGCCAGCACCGCTTCCAGTGCCGCCAGCGTCAGCTTGCCGACGCGCAGCGCGCGCTTCAGCGGGTTCTTCTTGATTCTTGCGATGAGGTCCTTGCGTCCGACCAGCAGGCCCGCCTGCGGCCCGCCCAGCAGCTTGTCGCCGGAGAAACAGACGAGGTCGGCGCCGGCGGCAATGGCCTCCGCCGGTGTCGGTTCGTGCGGCAGGCCGTAGGCGGCGAGATCGGCCAGCGTGCCGCTGCCGAGGTCGATGACGAAGGGAAGACTGTGCTCATGCGCCAGCGCCGCAAGCTTGGCTTCCGGCACGGCATGGGTGAAGCCGTGGATCGCGTAGTTGCTGGCGTGCACCTTCATCAGCATCGCCGTGCGCGCGCCGCCTGTGGCAATCGCCTCGACGAAATCCTTGAGATGGGTGCGGTTGGTGGTGCCGACTTCGATTAGCTTGGCGCCGGCGCGACTCATGATGTCCGGCACGCGAAAGGCGCCGCCGATTTCGATCAGTTCGCCGCGCGAGACGATGACCTGCTTTTTCTGCGCCAGGGTATTGAGCAGGAGGAACACCGCGGCGGCGTTGTTGTTCACCACCGTCGCCGCCTCGGCGCCGGTCAGTTCGCAGAGCAGGTCATTGACCACGTTGTCGCGGTCGCCGCGGCCGCCGGACTCGATGTCGTATTCCAGCGCGCAGGGGCTGCGCGCGGCGGCGATCAGGGCCTGTACCGCTTCCTCGGGCAAGGTTGCGCGGCCGAGGTTGGTGTGCAGCACGGTGCCCGTAAGATTGAATACCGGGCGCAACTTCGGCTGCATTTTCGCCGTGACGCCAGAGCCGACTTCATTGATCAATGCGGCGATCAGCGCGGTTTCGTCGGGTAGCGGGGCGCCGGCTATCACGGCAGTGCGCGTCTCGGCCAGGACGTCGCGCACGATGCCGGTGACCACGGCGCGGCCGTGGGCGTCGACGAGCGAAGCGAGCGTCGCTGTAGATAGCAGGCGGTCAACGGAAGGAAGCTGGGAGAGTGGATTCATGATTTCACCCGGACCGGGCAGAAACGAGATGAAAATATTCTAAGCTATCCGGCGCGCCGTGGACAATGAAAATTCAGGCTGAAACTGCTTGATGTCAATCGTTCAGTTTTGTGGCGGCGCATGTGAAGCCATGGCGGGTGCGTGGCGCAGGCAACAATCCACAATGACGGGATTGACTGAGGGGTGGGAGATATGAATTCAAGGGATCTGGCGACGCAGTCGCCGTGGCAGAAACTGCTGGGCATCGAATTGAGCCCGGTCAGACATCGCGAGCGGCTGGTATCGGCGCTGGGCGCTTTTGTCGGCATTCTGGTGGTGTTTCAGCTCGGCCGCGAGGTTCTTGGCGGTGGTCCGTCGCCCGTCATGGTGCTGTCGATGGGCTCCACCGCCGCCATGCTGTTCGCCGTGCCGCACGGCGCGCTTTCACAGCCCTGGCCGATATTCGGCGGCCACCTGGTGTCGGGACTTGTCGGCATCGCGTGCCTGCTTTATGTTCCGGACGCGTTGCTGGCGGCCAGCCTCGCCGTGGGCCTGGCGGTGGGCGCCATGCACTACCTGCGCTGCGTTCATCCACCCGCCGGCGCGACGGCGTTGGCCGCCGCACTGGGCGGCGAATCGGTGCGGGCGATGGGTTTCGGCTTCGTCGTGGCGCCGCTGATGTTCAACGTCGTGATCATGCTGGTCGTTGCCGTGGCCTTCAATGCCCCGTTTCCCTGGCGCCGCTATCCGGTCATCCTGGCCCGCCGGCCGCCATGTCCCGCGGTGGAAACCATCGCGCACGAGGACTTCGTGTTCGCCCTGTCGCAACTGGATTCCTTCATCGACGTCTCCGAGGAGGATCTGCTGCGCATCTACGGCCTTGCCACCGGACGCCACGGAGAAGTGGCGGCGCGGGCGGTAAAAGCCGCCCGGACCATCAACCCCGTTGCGCCGCCTTGAAGCCGGAAAAGTCAGTTTTCAGATAGTGCTTTTCCGAGACGAAGCGGTCGAGCAGCAAGGCGTCCGCCGTGCTCTTGAGGCCGCCGGAGATGCGCGCCACTTCCTTGCCCTGTCCGTCGAGGAAAACCAGCACCGGCCTCAGCTTGCGTGGGTTGTGACGCTGGACCATGGCATGCCGTGGATCCCGGTCATCCAGTTCCAGTTCGCCGAAATCGGCATGGGCGCCGACGTAATTCCTGATAAATTTCGCGCTGACTTCGGGCCTGCGCAGCACACTCACGGTGTAGCGGCAGGCCCCTCAGTTCAGGTGATCACCGAAGTACAGCAGGACGTGGCGCCCGGGCGTGGACTTGACTTGCGCGACGGCGGCGATGTCGTCCGTGGCCAGCGGCACCACGCCATCCAGGTGATCGGCGGCGGCCGGCAGGCTGAATGCTGCGGCAAGGACAAAGGCGAACAGGAAAAGCAGGCGTCGCATCGGGGTCTCCTCGGGTTATCTGCGGTGATCTGGAATGTCAACAGACAGTGCGATTCGGGACTTGGTTCCCGGCAACGCCTTGCTGCAGATCAGACTTCGGGCACCTCTAATCTGCACCGCTGCGGGCGGTATGCCTCGTCAGCGGAAAGTCGGCGCTGGCGGGACGGCGATTCATTGCGCGAACGACTGATGGGGTTGTTTGGCGCAATCGAAAATCGTGTCTCCTATTACTGCGCTAGAGACCAACTTCTCCCTCTTCAAAGTAGTCGGAGTCAATTCGCTTTACGATATATGACGCAGAAATGGAAACCCCGACATCGAAGTCCATCATTAGGTTTGCGAGAAGTTGTCCGTCAATGAGCACGACCTTCGTGTCGATGCGCGACGCGTAATCGATTGCTTCCGCCGTGTACGACGAAGTGGTGATGAAAACCCCTTTCTTCGCCCGCTGCCCTTGAAGCGCGCCAACGAACTTTTGAATCTCTGGACGCCCGACAGACCCCTGCCACCGCTTTGCTTGAATAAAGATGGTGTCCAATCCGAGGCGGTCTTCCTTGATGATCCCATCGATTCCACCATCGCCACTCTGCCCGATTCGCTCTTCGGCATCGCGGCGAGAGCCTCCATATCCCATTTTGACCAGAAGCTCGACGACGAGTCGTTCAAAAAACGTAGGAGAGCATGAAAGGATGCGGGACAAAATATCTTGAGCGAGACTAAGGCGAAGACTTTGGTGCGCAATCTCGAGCGCTTCTTCCGGCGTTTGCTCTGTGGTGGCGGCAATGGCGGCTTCTGTTGTATCTGTGCCTTTGCTATTCCGCGGTGCATCACGAAACTCGATGAACTCGGGAAATCGCTCAAGAAACCTGACATCAATCCTTGACGGGTTCTCGCCGAGAATCGCTTCTCCGCGAGCCGTAATTCGCAAAGCACCCCTGCGGGGAGACTCAAGCAGTCCTGCCTTCTTGAGGTAAGAGTTTGCCCATCCCACGCGGTTGTTGAAAATCGCCTGCTGACCGCTCGCTAGAAGTTCCGTACGTTCGGCCGAAGTGAGTTGAAATTCGGTGGCAAGAATTTCCACTGCTTCCCGGGTCGTATGGTCGTTGCCATCCGCCGCAAAACGAAGCAACGGCAACATCAGCGTTTGGTAGTCAGGAATTGGCATTGGGGCCCCGAAGGTTGTTTTGAAGCAGACTTCAATACAAATAGTTGGCTGCAGGCGTAAGCAACTAAAGTGGCAATCAGTTTGCGCGGGAAGCGGACCCACACGGAAATGACGCAAGCTTAGGCTCGTTCAATACTGTTCGCAAGTTTGGCGATGCACACGGGCGGGTCGCGGCACCGCAGCGAGGGGGGCCGCAGGGCGGCGAGTCGGGGCGACGACGCGACCGGCCCATTGAGGCACAGCAAGGGCCTGGACCCCGGCTTTCGCCGGAGCGAGGGGTCATTTTCGCCGTACCGCCAGGGCCGACTCTTGGGGTCGGGTGCTTCGTGCCAAATCCAGCGGATCGGTAAGAAAGCGACGAACCTCGGCAAGGGCCGCCAGGGACTATTTATCAACTTGAGTAATTTTTATCATCCTGATAAAATTGATTCCCATGGAGAAGATCAAGCCTCATTACCCGCTATCGACGGTTCAGGATGAAATCGCCCGACGCGGTGCTGCGGCCTTCACCATGACTGCGCTGCGGAACGGCCTGGCGATGGGGCTCACGGTGGCACAGATGATCGACGTGGTTCGCAGTCTGACGCGGGGCGACTTCTACAAGTCCATGACCACGCACGCCGATCATCGGATTTGGCAGGATGTTTATCACGCGGCGATACCGGCCGGGAAGGTTGCTTATATCAAGGTCACCGGGCAGGGCGAAGGCTTGCCGCCGGTAATCCAGTTCAAGGAGTTGTGATCATGAAAATGAAATGCCCGGAATGCGGCAAGGCCATGAAGCGGGACGAATCCCGGACGGAGCGGGTTGAGTACGATGGCGATGCCGTGATGGTCAAGGGCTTGGCCGGCTGGTTCTGCCCGTCCTGTGGTGAAGCCATCCTCGATGATGAAAGCGCCCGCCGCTACGGCGAGGCCGGGGATACCTTGCTCGCCCACTCGCGGGAACGGCGGCAGGCCGAAATCCGCCGTATCCGCAAGAAGCTGAAGCTCACCCAGATTGAGGCCAGCCAGTTGGTCGGTATCGGCAAGATCGCCTTTTCCCGCTACGAACGCGGCGAGACACAGGCCCCCGCGCCCTTGGTCAAGCTGCTGCGCCTGGTGGATCAACACCCTGAACTGCTGGACGAGATTGGCGCGTTGTAGGAATCAAGGCGCTGTTACCTGCTCGCGAGCCGGCGCCGACTCTTCAGAGTCAGGCGCCCGGCGTAAGCAGCAGATTCGGTCCGCTGCGGGAGTAGCCGGCCTCGTCGACCAGGATATCCAGAGCCAGCGTGGCGAGGTCGTCGGCGACCGGGTCGACCGCGTCCTTTTCCGAGTAGACGATCTTGAGGTAGCTCTTGCAGGCCTCGCAGGTTTCGGCGCGCACGGCACCGACCATCGTGATGTCTCCGCTTTCGAGATGGCGGTAGCTGATGCCTTCGGTGGCGTCGCAACTGCTGCATTTGACGCGCACCAGGTTCCATTCGGTATTGCATAGCGCGCAGCGCAGATAGCGCAGGTTGCTGGTCTCGCCACCACCACGTACCACGCTGGCGACCGGCAGGAAGCCGCAGCAGGGGCAGACGCCGGGAACGTCGAGTGCGCTGATTTCGCCGACGCCGAGACGCGCCGCGCCGGCGGTCCACAACACCTGCAAGGCGGCCGCGACATAGGGCAGCAGGGCGACATCGTCACCATACAGTTCGGTGTGCAGCACGCGTTCGGCCAGAGCCTCGATGCGCTCGGCGTCGAGCGCGGCAAGCCGCACGAGATCGTTGCGTGCCGCTTCGGGCGCGGCGGCGGTGATCGCGCTGATGATCTGCAGCAGTCCCTTGCGCCAGGCCGGATCGCGCGGCCAGGACTGGGCCGGCAGCGGCGGCATGCGGTGGTCGCGGGCGAGCGCGAGGGTTGCGGCGGCGGGCAGCGCCAGCGGCGGCAAGGCTTGCAGCGCCTCGTGCTGGGCGCGCGTGATGGCCGCCAGAAAGCGCAGCCAGTCGCCGAGGCTGTGACCCTCGGCAAGATGTTCGAAGCGCTGTGCGCGTGTGGCAAAAATCGTCGTCGCATCGGGCGCGATGACGTGCGGTGGTTCGCTGCTCGACTTGATCGGGATGATGGGTGTGGTGGTGTTCATGGTCTATAAAAAAATCCGCGGGCCGAAGCCCGCGGGTGTTGGTTGGCAGAAAGATCGGCCTGGCGTTTTACGACTTGCCGGTAACTTGGCGATACCACGCCCGGTGATGCTGCTTGGCCCAGGCGCGGGTCACCGTGCCGTACACCATGGCGCGGACCGTACCCCTGACCCAGAGCGCGGCATAGACGTGCACGAAGATCATGGCGATCATGATCGCGGCGATCGCGGAATGCACTACGGCACCCAGGCGCACCACATCCACCGGCAGGCTGAAGTAGGCGCGCCAGAGGAAGATGCCGGAGACGAACAGCAGCAGCACGGACAAGGCCATGGCCCAGAACATTGCCTTCTGGCCACCGTTGTACTTGCCCTGCTCCGGCATGTTGTGGTCGTCGCCATTCATCATTTCCCCGGCGCGGGACAGCCATTCCTTGTCCGCCGGCGTCATGACGTTGAGCGACTGGAAGCGGAGGAACATCACCAGGAAGCCCAGCGCCATGATGACGCCGATGAACGGGTGCAGGATGCGCGCCCAGACACCGCCGCCGAAGAGCTGCGTCAGCGGCCAGAACGCCGGATGGAAGAAGGCCAGGCCGGACAAGGCGAGCAGGATGAAGGTGATGCCCACCAGCCAGTGATTGGCCCGCTCCTGCGCGTCGTAGCGCGTGAGGTCTTTCGGATTGCGGATCATAGTGCGTCCTCCTTCTCCAGTTCGTCCTCAAGCTCCTTGCTGACTTCGTTCGGACCCTTCGTTATGAAGTGGAACAGGCTGCCCAATGCGACGGCGGCCATGGCTACGCTGGCGAGCGGCTTGGCGAAGCCCTTCCACAGCGACACCAGCGGACTGATACTGGGATCGTTGGGCAGGCCGTGATACAGCTCCGGCCGGTCGGCGTGGTGCAGCACGTACATGACGTGCGTACCACCCACCCCTTGCGGATCGTAGAGCCCCGCCTTGTCGTAGCCGCGCGACTTGAGATCGACGACGCGCTTCGCCGCGTAATCCTTCATCTGCTCCTTCGAGCCGAACTGGATCGCGCCGGTCGGGCAGACCTTGGCGCAGGCCGGCGCCTGGCCGACGGCCACCCGGTCGGAACACAGCGAGCACTTGTAGGCCTTGCTGTCCTCCTGCGAGATGCGCGGAATGTTGAACGGACAGCCGGTGACGCAGTAGCCGCAGCCGATGCAGTTTTCCTGGTGGAAATCCACGATGCCGTTGGCGTACTGGATGATGGCGCCGGGGGCCGGGCAGGCCTTGAGGCAGCCCGGATCGGCGCAATGCATGCAGCCGTCCTTGCGGATCAGCCACTCCAGCTTGCCCTTCTCTTCGACTTCGGCGAAACGCATCACAGTCCACGACTTGGCAGTCAGGTCCGCCGGGTTGTCATAGACCCCCGAACAACTGCCGACTTCGTCGCGGATGTCGTTCCACTCCATGCACGCCACCTGGCAGGCCTTGCAGCCGATGCAGGTGGACACGTCGATCAGCTTGGCCACTTCCGTGGTTTGCCTTGCGCCGGGCGCCGGCGTGGTCGTCGCCGAGCGGCGGGCGATATCTAGCGATTGCAGTGCCATGATCTCTCCTTATGCCTTCTCGATGTTGACCAGGAACGCCTTGAATTCCGGCGTCTGCGCGTTGGCGTCGCCGACGAAAGGCGTCAGCGTATTGACCAGGTAGCCCGACTTGGCGACCCCCTTGAAGCCCCAGTGGTTGGGCAGTCCGACGGTGTGCACCTTCTTGCCATCCACGTCGAGCGTCTTGATGCGCTTGGTGACCACCGCCACGGCCTTGATGAAGCCGCGCATGCTGCGCACCTTGACCTTGTCGCCGTTGGCAATGCCCTTCTCCTTCGCCAGTTCCTCGCCGATCTCGACGAACTGCTCCGGCTGGACGATGGCATTCAGCTTCGAGTGCTTGGTCCAGTAGTGGAAGTGCTCGACCAGCCGGTAGGTGGTGGCGACGTAGGGGAAATCCTTGGACTTGCCGAACACCTCCATGTCGCCCTTGTACACGCGGGCGGCCGGATTGCTGGTCGCCTTCGGGTTGTTGGGGTGGAAGGGATTCTTGTCCAGCGGCGTCTCGAAGGGCTCGTAGTGCTCGGGGAATGGACCGTCGGCCATGGCCGGCGCAAACAGCCGCGCCACGCCCTCGGGGGTCATGATGAAGGGCATCACGCCTTCCTCGGGCGCCGCGTCGGGCCGCATGTCGGGCACGTCGTTGCCGACCCATTTCCCGGCCCACTTCAACACCGTGCGCTTCGGATCCCAGGGTTTGCCGGCGAGGTCGCAACTGGCGCGGTTATAGATGATGCGCCGGTTGACCGGCCAGGCGTAGCCCCAGTTCAGCGTCTGGCCGAGGCCGGACGGGTCCGAGTTGTCGCGCTTGGCGGTGTTGTTGCCGGCCTGCGACCAGGACCCGCAATAGATCCAGTTGCCGCAGGAGGTGGAACCGTCGTCGCGCAGGAAGCCGAAGCTGGCCAGTTGATCGCCGGCCTTGACCAGCACCTTGGTCTTGTCCTTCGGATCGATCAGGTCGGTGAGCGCCTTGCCGTTGATTTCCATTAGCAGCTCTTCGGGCGCGGGCTTGGCGGGAATCCGATACGGCCAGGTGATGCCCATCATGGCGTCGGGGAACTTGCCGCCGTCCTTGGCGTACATCTCCTTCAGCTTGAGGAACAGCGAGGCCATGATCTCGATGTCGTTCTTCGATTCGCCCGGACCGTCGGCCGCCTTCCAGTGCCACTGGATGACGCGCCCCGAGTTGGTGAAGGAACCGGTGTCCTCGGCGAAGAGGTTGGCCGGCAGGCGGAACACCTCGGTCTGCACCTTCGAGGAATCGACTTCATTGAACTCGGCGTAGTTCTTCCAGAACTCAGAGGTATCGGTCGCCAGCGGATCGATGACGACCAGATACTTGAGCTTGGCCAGCGCGTCGCCCACCTTCTTCTTGTTCGGGATCGAAGCCAGCGGGTTGTAGCCCTGGCAAACGAAGCCGTTCATCTTGCCCTGGTGCATGCGCTCGAAGATGGCCAGCGTGTCGTAGGCCCCGTCGATCTTGGGCAACCAGTCGTAGGCGAAGTTGTTTTCCGCGGTCGCCGCATTCCCGTACCAGGCCTTTTGCAGACTGGTAAACCACTTCGGGAAGTTCTGCGGGAAGTTCATCTGGTTCGGCCGCAGCGCCTTGGGCGTGCGCTTTTCCAGATAAGTCTTGCGATCGACATCGGCTTCATTGGGCGAAGTCAGGTAGCCCGGCAGGTTGGCGCCGAACAGGCACATGTCGGTGATGCCCTGCACGTTGGCATGACCGCGCAGCGCATTGATGCCGCCACCAGCCATGCCCATGTTGCCGAGCAGAATCTGGATCAGGGCCATGGTGCGGATGTTCTGCGAACCCTTGGTGTGCTCCGTCCAGCCCAGCGCGTACAGGATCGTCATGGTCTTGTTGGGCGCAGCCGTCTCGGCCATCATCTCGCAGATCTTGAGGAAGGCATCCTTCGGCGTGCCGGTGACCTTGCTGACCAGTTCCGGCGTGTAGCGGCTGTAGTGCTTCTTCATCAACTGGAACACGCAGTTCGGGTCCTGCAGGGTCGGATCGACCATCGCAAAGCCGTCCTTGCCCATCTGGTAGCCCCAGGTGTCCTTGGCGTAGCTGCGCTTCTCCGGGTTGTAGCCGGAGAAAATGCCGTCCTCGAACTTGAAGTCCGGATTGATCAGGAAACTCGCGTTGCTGTAGTGCTTGACGTATTCGTGATGAATCTTGTCGTTGGTCAGCAGGTAATTGATGACGCCGCCGAGAAAGGCGATGTCCGCGCCGGCACGAATCGGCGCGTAGTAGTCGGCGACAGCGGCGGAACGCGTGAAGCGCGGGTCGACGACGACCAGCTTGGCCTTGCGTTCCTTCTTTGCCTCAATCACCCATTTGAAACCGCAGGGATGCGCTTCGGCGGCATTGCCACCCATCACGATCACGAGGTCGGCATTCTTGATGTCGACCCAGTGGTTGGTCATCGCACCTCGTCCAAACGTCGGGGCCAAACTGGTCACCGTGGGCGAGTGTCAGATGCGTGCTTGAGTTTCGAATGCGACGGCGCCGAGGCCGCGAAGAATTTTGTGGGTGAGATAACCGGTTTCGTTGTTGGCGGCCGACGAGGCCAGGAAGCCGAAGGTGTTCCAGCGGTTCACCGTGGTGCCGGCGGCGTTCTTCTCGACGAAGTTGGCGTCGCGGTCGGCCTTCATGTGCTTGGCGATGCGGCCGATGGCATCGTCCCAGGAGATGCGTTTCCACTCGTTGCTGCCGGCTTCGCGCACTTCGGGGAACTTGAGCCGGTTCGGGCTCTTGACCATGTCGAGCAGGCCGGCGCCTTTCGGGCACAGCGTGCCGCGATTGACGGGATTATCCGGATCGCCCTCGATATGGATGATGTCCGCTTTCGCGTTCTTGGACTTGTCGCCCGTGGTGTAGATCAGAACCCCGCAACTGACCGAGCAGTAGGGGCACATGTTGCGGGTTTCCGTGGCGCGGGCGAGCTTGAAGCTGCGCACCTCCGCCAGGGCCGATGTGGGTGAGAATCCCATCAATGCGATGGAAGACCCGCTCAGACCGGCGCCGCAGACCTTGAAGAATTGCCTTCGTGTGACTTGCATCTATTGCCTCCTCTCCAGTAAGTACAAATTCCGGAGCGGCTACTCCGGGCTGGCTCTGCTCTATCTGCAGATTCTTTATTCTTATAGCAATGCTACTCTAACTCTTGCCTTGGAATTGTCGCAGCGCAGCAGGCACCGTCCGGGCCATTTTGTCCGCGCGAATGTGGGTGTACCGGCCTGGCGTCGGACAGGCGGCTTGCCGCGGTAGAAAGAGGCTGGGACTGGTTGAGCAGAAGCTCAGCCGCCCGTTGCGACGAAGCGCTTCTCGATTTCCGGCGCCGGAATATAGCCGCCGATGCGCTCGCCGCTGGCGAAGAAGATTGCCGGTGTGCCGTTGATGCGCAACCTGCGGCCAAGCTGTGCAGACTTTTCCAGTCCGGCGGTATCGCACTTGGCAGCTTTGGCAGGCGGCGCCTTGCCGTAGTTCATCCAGTCAGTCCAGGCTTTCGACTTGTCCGGCGCGCACCAGATCGCCACCGATTTATCGTAGGAATCATCTCCCAGCACCGGATAGAGGAAGGTGTAGACCGTCACGTCCTTCAGGGTCAGGATGTCTTTCGCCAGTTTCTTGCAATAGCCGCAGTTGGGGTCTTCGAACGTCACCATGATGTTCTTGCCGGAACCGCGTACCTGCTTCATCGCCAGATCGAGCGGTAGGGAACTGAACTGGCGCTCCGCCGTGAGGTTCTTCCCCGTCCTGGTTTCCAGCAGATTGCCGAAGATCAGGTAGGTCGCCTTGTCGTCCGAATAGAAAACCTGACCATCCACCGTGACCTCCCAAATGCCTGCCATGGGCGCCTTGACAATCTTCTCGACCTTGCCGAGCTTGGCCTCGACGGCCTTTCTCACATCGGTCTCGTCGGCAACGGCGGTGAGGGATACACAGGCCAGGGCGGCGGCAAGCAGGGGTAGTTTCATGAGTTCTCCAGGGGATTTCAGGAAGCCAGTGCGTAGCGGACCAGCAAGTCCTTTACGACCGGCAAAGCATTGGTGAGGTTCAATCCAAAGTTGCGCAAGCGGGGCAAGGCGCCCTCCGCGGGTCGGAAAAGGTCGTGCAGACTATCAGTCACCGTCTGCAAAGTCACCACTTCTTCCATGCGCGTCCGCTCGTAGATTCGCAACAATGCCAAGTCGCCGCAATCGACGTGACCGGCCTTGTCGCAGAGCACGGTTGCCAGAACCTGCGCGTCCTGAAAACCCAGATTGATGCCGTGACCGGAAAGCGGATGGATGGTATGCGCCGCATCGCCGATCAGCGCCAGTCGCGGCGCCACAGTACGCGGTGCACGCATCAGGCGCAACGGAAAACCGGAGGGTGCCGTGATCAGTTCCAGCGTGCCGAGTCGAAAGTCGCCTGCTTCGGCGACGCGGGCGCACAGTGCGGCATGATCGAGAGCCAGCAGTTCGCGCCCATGCTCTTCCCCGGTAGACCAGACCATCGACATGCGATCTCCCGGCAGCGGCAGCCAGGCCAGAACTCCGTCCTGGCGGAACCACTGAAAAGCAGTGCCGCGATGCGGTTGCTCCACGGTGAAGTTGGCTACCACGCCCAGTTGGTCGTAAGGGTCGAAACGGACGTCGATGCCTGCCGCAGCGCGGGTCCAGGATTCAGCGCCATCGGCAGCGACGATCAGTCGCGCGGCAAGGCTGCGACCATCCTCAAGCGTCAGTTGTGCGGCATCCGGCCCCAACGCCAGCGCCTGCGGTCGGGCCGGGCAAAACAGGCTCAGGTTGCCCTGGCGCTTGGCCGTTTCCCACAACTCGAGTTGCATCAGTGACGATTCGAGGATCCAGGCCAGCTCCGAAACGCCGCTGCCATAGGCCGTGAAATCCAGCCGGCCACCGGCATCGCCGTGAATTTCCATGGTCCGTACCGCTTCCATGCGTGCCTGATCCAGGTGTCGCCAGGCGCCTATGGTATCGAGGAAGCGTGCGTTGGCCGGGCTGATTGCGTAAACACGTGAATCCCATCCATCGGCGGGCGCCGGCAACTTTCCTTCGACCAGTGCCACCGACAAAGTCGAGCGGCGCAACGCCGCCGCCAGGGCCAGACCCGCCAGACCACCTCCCACAATCACGATATCGAAGTCCATGCCGCGATTGTCGCCGACCAGTGCTGCCTTGACAAGGCAAGCGTGCGGCGAGGATAATCCCGCCCCTTTGCAAGGTGATGTAGCTCAGTCGGTTAGAGCATCGGATTCATAATCCGGGGGTCGGTGGTTCAAGTCCACTCATCACCACCAGTATTCAAGCGGCCTCCAGAGATGGAGGCCGTTTTCGTTTCTGTTTGGGGTTAGGCCGGGGTTAGGATTTGGATCCACCTGCGTCCATCGCTGCAATCAATTGCCAGCTCACAACTTCGCCAAGCCATGAACGGAGGTCACCAGTGAGAGAATGGGCACGGTGTGAAGCGTTCTGGACCGCACTAAACCGCGCCTATGGCCCGAGACTTTGGTGGGGTAGGGGTTGGTATTGGAGCGTGCTGAAAATGCTATGTACACGCTTTCCCGGCCTCTCGTCGCATGTCAATGTCAGACGGCATATACTTATTTTTTTACGATGAGGGATGCGTGGTGAAATACAGCGAAGCCCCAGATGACCAAACGAAGGCGAATCTCGACTACATAGGTCTTCGCTGGAAACAGCTGAATGATCTGGAGGATAAGCGAACGGATACAACGCTTAACTACCTCTTCTTGGTCAGCGGCGGCGCGGCGGCTGCCACCCTCACTTACATAGGCAATCTGACCAAGGATGGCACGAGCGTTCCGCCGAGCGCCTTCTGGATGTTAGGGCTGTTTTCGATCGCGTTGATCCTGGTCGGAGTGCTGAAGATTTGCATGACCTATTACGCCCTTGGCGTCTTTACCGGTTGGAGAGCGATAGTTCGCAGCTACTATGCTGACCAGATCACTTGGTCAGATGCAATAAAGTCAGACGAAAAGGGAGTCGACCGATACCTCTGGGTCATCCATACTTTAATTGTTGTGTCATTCTTGAGCATCACCGCTGGCGTCGCCGTCGGTTTTTTCAACCTGCAAGAGGAGAGTTCCCGTGTCCGCACCGAAAAAGCCGCCAGCTCAACCGCGCAAACCAGCGACAAAGCCAGCACAAGCACCGCGAACAGTAACCAGGGATTCAGTGACGGGAGGAGCCAGCCGGCACAAGGGAGTCAGCGCAGCACCGAGCTTCCCGCCGCCGCCTCCGCCAAAAAAGAAGTAATACAGATTAAGGAATGAATTCCCGAAGCATGTGATTTTCCAGGCAAAGACAATTAGCTGTACAAGGAGATAAGAATGGCCAAGAAAATCACGGTCAAGATCGGACGAAATGCGGCTACAGGTCAGTTCACCACGGTCAAGAGTGCCCTAAAGCAACCAAAGGGCCATGTGGTAGAGACCATCAAGCGTGTGGCCAAAGCGAGTGCCATTACCGCAGCGCCCAGCGTTCCACCGCCCCCTCCGAAGAAAAAGTGACGAGCCAGTGTAGTGATGTTGGTTACGGGCTCTTCTAATGATTTCGCGCCCCCACCTTTCCCACGCCATCCCCACAGCATTCCCACAGATTTTCCACTTACCAGTGCCTTCTGCGCACGATACGATACGGGCATGTGCGCATTTCGCGGAACGTGACCGCTGATTTCGCGTCATCGTGACCGATGGCGGGATGCTGCATGGATCTGGATAAATGTTACCTCAATCGGTCACGCTCGCCGTGAAACGGCGGTCACGCTTTGGCGAAACGTCGGTCACGATGGCGTGAAATCGGTGAATCGGCAGGGTTATCCACGGCGCCGCCGGGCGGAGGTCGCCAAGTACAGGAGGCCGGCGGCGCGGTGGGTAACCCGTGTTCGGAGTGCAGGCGGTCATGGTTTGGTCTTCTCCTGCTTGCGCAACGACTCACCGGCAAGCGCCAGCTTGTGCGCCGCGTGCAGCACCCGGTCCAGAATCGCATCGGCCAGCGTCGGATCGTTCAGATACGCATGCCAGTGCTCCACCGGCAACTGGCTGGTAATCACCGTCGAGCGCGTACCGACGCGGTCATCAAGCACCTCCAGCAAGTCATTGCGCTCCGCCTGATTGAGCGGTGCCAACCCCCAATCATCGAGGATCAACAGATCCGTCTTCGCCAAACTGGACAGGCGCTTGCCGAAACTGCCGTCGCCGTGGGCGATGCGCAGTTCCTCGAAGAGCCGGGGCGTGCGCACATAGACCACCGACAGCCCCTGCCGGCAAGCCGCGTTTCCCAGCGCGCACGCCAGCCACGTCTTGCCGCAACCGGTCGCCCCCGTCAGGATCAGATTCTGGTGCGCACGAATCCACTGGCAACTTCCCAACTGGGCCATCAGCGCCTTGTCCAGTTTGCGCCCGCCGCCGTAGCGCACATCCTCCAGACACGCCTGGCTGGACTTGAGTTTGGCCTCGCGTAGCAGCCGGGCAACGCGGCGATTCTCGCGCCAGGTGTGCTCCCGATCCACCAGCATGGCGAAGCGCTCATCAAACGGCAGACTCATGCTTGCCGCGCTGGTCTGCTGCTCGGCAAAGGCCGTGGCCATGCCGGGCAAGCGCAGCGCATTCAGGGTTTGTAACGTCTGTTCCATCAACATCCTGTCTCCTTGGGTCAGTGGTAATAATCCGGACCGCGCACATTGGCGTGATCCGGCAAAGCCAGCTCGACTTGCGCCGGGCCGGTAACGGGTTGGCGATCCAGACCCTTCTCCAGAATGGATGCCACGGATCGGTAACGATGGGCGCCGATGGCGAGTGCTCGGGTACAGGCCGCCTCCATGCGATCTCGTCCGGCGGTACGCGCCAGTCGCATCAAGCCCAGACAGGAACGGTAGCCTTGCTCGGGATGCTGCTTCTCCAGGAGCAGGCGCTTGACCAGTTCGCCGGTGGCGGGGCCTACCGACGCCGCCCAGTTCATCAGCCGACCGGGTGACCACTCGGCGTGCGCCCGATGCGCCGCCGGCATGTGATCGGCGATGGTGGAGTAGCCGCCCTTGCGGGGATTCTTCGGATGACTGGCCACCCGGCGGCCTTTGGCCAGCACCTCGATCATGCTGCGGGTGATGCGCAGTTCGACTTCCTGGCGAACCAACGCATGGGGCACGCTGTAATAGTGGCCGTCGTACTCGACGTGATAGTCAATATTGACGCCGGCCCGTTTCCAGTCGGCCAACACGAACCGCGTGGCGGGCAGCGCCCGCAGGTACGGCGCATCCAGTTTCTCGAAGGCCGACTGTCGGCAACCCGGCAGTTTCTTGAACGGACGGTTGTTCAGCGCCGGCAGAAGTTCGGTGACAGCGCCATCCAGTTCAGCCACCGAGAAGAACTGCCGGTGACGCAGTCGAGCCATGATCCAGCGTTCGACTACCTGAACGCCGACCTCGACCTTGGCTTTGTCCTGCGGCTTTCTGGGGCGGGCCGGCAGGATCACGGTGCTGTAGTGGGTGGCAAACTCGACCGTGGCTCGGTTGAGTTCCGGTTCGTAGCGATTGGCCACGGTGACCAGGGCGCGGGGATTGTCCGGGACGATGAGTTCGGGCACGCCGCCGATGAACGCCAGCGCACGACCGATCCCGGTCAGCCAATCCACTTGTGTCTGCCCCGCCGTGGCACAGGCGAAGGTGTAGCTGGAGGCGCCGAGTACGGCGACGAAGATGCTGGCGGGTCGGATCTCGCCGGTATCGGCGTCAATGATTGGCATCGTTGGCCCGGCGTAGTCGGCGAACAGTTTCTCGCCGGCGCGATGGGTCTGGCGCATCGAGCGTTTGAGCTTGCCAGCCCAGGCTTTGTAGCGCGTGCAGAAAGCGGTGTATTGGAAGGCGGTATCGCCGACGGTTACCCGATACTCTTCCCAGAGCAGGGTGAGCGTGACGCCTTTGCGCTTGAGTTCCTGATGCACCAGCGCGTAGTCGGGTTCGGTGAAGGCCGATGCGCGGGCGGATGGCTGGCTGTAGAGGAGCCGCTCCAGTGCGCCATCGTCCAGGTCGGCGGGCAACGGCCAGCCCAATCCGGCATCCGCCGCCAGCTTCAGGTACTTGGCGACGACGCCTTTGGAGATGTTGAGCGCCCGAGCGATGGCGTCAAGGCTCAGGTTGGTGCTATGCCGGTATCGGAGTACGTCTCGTATCTTGCGCATGGATAGTCTGTCCTGGGGCATGCCCGCTCGCTTTCAAAAAAAGCGGCGAGGCTACCTTCAACTATCCATACAGCACACCTGCCATCGGTCACGATCACCGCGAAATCGCGGTCACGCTTCCGTGAAACGTCGGTCACGCTTTGGCGAAATCACCGGTCACGATGCCGCGAAATACGCACGTTCAGCATCTTGCGCGCGCGCGCGCAGTGCGGGCAGCCGGGCTTGCTGAACAGGGTTATCCGTGGCGGGGGGCTGGCATTGGGGTTGATATGCTTCAGCATGGTGTCGGCGTCCGATACCTTGAACGGATCGCCCGGCTCTTCCGGCTCGATGAACATCTTTGCAATGAGGCCATCCTTCACCAGCATGGAATAGCGCCAGCTCCGCTGGCCCAGGCCGATCGCCGATTTGTCCACCAGCAGACCCATGGCTTTGCTGAATTCACCGTTGCCGTCGGGCAGGAAATAGATGCCTTCGGCGTTTTGCTCTTGCTTCCAGGTTTCCATCACAAAGGGATCGTTGACTGACAGGCAGATGATGCTGTCGATCCCGTTCGCCCTGAATACGTCCGCCAGCTCGTTGTAACGCGGCAGGTGCGTGCTGGAGCAGGTCGGCGTAAAGGCTCCCGGCAGCGCAAACAGCACCACCGTCTTGCCTTTGAACAAGGCATCGCTATCCACTTTCTGCCATTCGTCATCGACCCGAATCGGGAACGTAACTTTGGGGACCTGCTGACCTTCGCGTGACTTGAGCATGGCTGTATTTTTCCGGGTTCGTGTTGTGGTTCGATGTCCGCACAGTACGTACCCACTGCTGGATCATCAGTTCGCTGGCGAACATACCTGCCAGGCGAATGCACGTAGTGTTCAAGTGGGCTGCCTCCATTCGGGATCGGCAGCTCGTTGCCGAAAGGAAGACCATGAGCCTCAAATTCGTCACCTTCACCATGCACGATGGCAAGACCTCGATCAAGATCAATCCGCTTCGCGTGAATTATCTGTTGTCGCCGGAAAGCGGTTACACCAAGATCCATTTCGGGCTCGATCAGACGGTAGACGTAATCGGCGAACAGGAAGCCGTGGAAACCGTTCTCAGTGGTTCCTAGCCAGGCCAGGAGTCCGGTGTCGATTGGCGGCGGACAACTTGGGCGGTGTCGACGGAGTGCGCGCGAATGAAACCGGAAGCTGCCGTTAGCGCGGGGTTGCCGCCGAGTCCCGACACCGAAACGGAACGCGACCAGATCAGCCAGAATATCGAGGCGGTTCTGGACTTTTACACCCGCGAAGAGAAGAAGATGAGCCGCTCGCAACGCATCATGGAGCGGCTCAGCCGTTTTGTCGGACAGCCGGTATTCATTGGCATCATTCTGGTCTCGGTCACGCTATGGATATTCGCCAATATCGCCTTGCGAGAGCTTGGCCGGGGCGAATTCGATCCGGCTCCGTATCACTGGCTGCAAGGAATTGTCGCGCTGTGCGCGTTGCTGATCACGACCGTGGTGCTGGGCAAGCAGAACCGGCTGGCCAAACTCGAGGAACAGCGGGCACACCTGGACCTGAAGGTGAATCTCTTGACCGAGCAAAAGGCGGCCAAGCTCATCGACCTGATGGAAGAGCTGCGGCGCGATTTGCCCAACGTCAGAAACCGTCACGATTCCGAGGCGGTCGCGCTGCAGCAGTCGATGAATCCGGACCTGGTGCTGGCAGCGCTGGATGAACGCAGTGATCCGGGTGAACGCCTGGAGCCCATCGAAGAAATCGCCGAGGACCGCGGCGGTTGATCGGATCCAGATGGCGCCGCAACCTGGCAGGCGAAGTTTCGCGTGCTATGCTTTTCCATCGCACAAAATACCGGGACGGTTCATGGCTGGTGCATGGGGTTGCCCTCACGAAACAAACGACCTTTGTTCCAAGGTCAACAACCTGCCCTGCGATCCGGGCATGAAGGGCTGCGTTCTGCACGGGCGCTTCGTTTTTGCCAACGAAGACAAGAACGAACGGATCAGGCAGAAGCAGGTCCGCGAGGCGGCGGCGGGATCGCTGCCTTCTCCGCCAGAATCGCCTTGAGGTCGAGCATCCGGATGGCATCCACTGCGCATTCCCACGCGCCTTCCTGGCACAGACCGGCTATCTGCGCTTGCTCGTAGCCATCCAGCGCTGCCTTTACGCAGGCATTGCGGACGGCATCGGCAAGTCCCATCGGGTCGGTCACGGCGCGCTGGTTCCCAAAGTCAGTTCTCCGCCAGATCCTGCAACTGGGGTAGCAGGCCGCTGCCTTGCGGGTTCACGTGCTCGTCACGATGCAAAGCGGCCATCTTCGCCACCATGCGGTCGCCCTTGGCGGTGAGGTGGACCTCGACCTCGCGCCGGTCCGTGCGACCCTCTTCGCGCTTCACCCAGCCGAGCTTCTCGCAGCGCGACACCAGCGCCACCACGCCATGGTGCTGGGCCTGCAGCCGCTCGGCCAGGTCCCCCACCGTTGCCCATTCGCGCCCCGGAAAGCCCTTGATATGCAGCAGGAGCAGATATTGCAACGGTGTAATGCCATTCCTGCGCGTCACCTGTTCGCTGAAGCGCAGGAAGCGGCGCAACTGATAGCGGAACTGGGAGAGGGTTTCAAATTCCCTTTTGTTGATTGCCGCGTTTGCCATGTCGCAGACCATCCGTCGATTTGAATACCCCCATAACGTATCACATTGTGCTTCTATCACGGCATGAGGTATTATTCGGTTCAGTGGCTATTTTTCAAGTGTCAAGGAGATAATCAATGGAAGCGACAATGGAACTGCCGGCGACCGACGACGAGGGTTACCTGGTCGATCCGGCGGACTGGAACGAAGCACTGGCGGTGGCCCTGGCCCGGCTGGAGCATATCCAATTGACCGACACGCATTGGGATGCGATCCGCTTCATGCGTGCCTATTACCAGGAGCATCAGGTCATCCCTGACGTGCGCTTTGTCATCCGCTATCTGGCCGGGCGCTTCGCTGGCGCGTCGCGCAACTTGATCTTTGAACTGTTTCCCTATGGCTACGTCAAGCAGGCCTGCAAGATCGCCGGCATGAGGCGTCCGCGCGGCTGGAGTACGGGCTAGCTTTCGATCATCGCGCCGCTACGGGGAAAATTGCGTGCCGCCGGAAGCCGCCATCGGCATGAAGACGATGCTGAAAAGCTTACCTCTGTTCGCCGACCTTGCTGCCGAGCATCTTGAACAACTGGTCGGCACGGCGCGGAGTGCCGCCTTTCTGAAGGGCCAGGCGATCTACCGGGCCGGCGATCCCGTGCGGTGGCTGTACGTCCTGTTGTCAGGCCAGGTAAAACTGGCGCTGTCGTGCAATCAGGGCAACGAGAAAATCATCGATGTGGTGGAAGCCGGGCGGTCTTTTGGCGAGGCCGAGCTATTTGGTCCCCATCCCTACCTCGCCAACGCCGTGGCGGTAAAGTCGTCTCAAGTGCTATGCATAGCCCGCGACGATCTTTGCCGCATCATGACAGTCGATTCGCGCGTTGGACTGCGCGTCATGAAGGCCCTGGCGCGCCGGCAATTGGAAATGGAGGCCGAACTTGTGGCAGCGCACTCCCATACCGGTAGCCAACGGCTGTTGGACTTCTTCGTGAGCCTGGCCGGTCCCGGCCGCGACCGGTTCGGTGAAACGCTGGTTACGCTCAGTGTCAGCAAGCGGTTGCTTGCGTCGCGCTTCAACATGCAACCGGAAACCCTGTCGCGAAAACTGCGTGGCCTCACCGAAGATGGCTTGATCTCGGTAGACGGATGCCGCATCAGATTGAAGAACACCATGATCGACCGCTATCTCGCCGGAGAAGTGACGCGCGGTCGATTGGGTTCCCGTGCCGCAGGCCTCAGCCACCTGCGTCCCGAACACGCCGAAACTTGATCAAGGCCGAGGCTTCGCCTTGCAGCGGCACGTCTCTTGCGTGCGGGTCAGCCCATGCTGCGCATCCTCATCATCGACGAATCCCGTGCCCGCGCGTCCGAACTTTGCGCCGGGCTGGCTTTGGCCGGCCACCAGGTGGCGGCGGTGCTGCCTTCTGCGCTCGATCTGACAGAGCAGATCGAGGACATCAAGCCCGATGTAATCCTGATCGAGACCGACTCGCCCTCGCGCGACACGCTGGAGAACCTGTCGGTGATGAATCGCGACATGCCGCGGCCGGTAATCATCCTGACCCAGGAGAGCGACGCGGCGGTGATGCGCGCCGCGTTCAAGGCCGGCGTGTCGGCCTATGTCGTCGATAACCTGGACCTGGCGCGGCTCAAGCCGATCGTGGACGTGGCCATCGCGCGTTTCGAGGAGCACCAGAATCTCAAGCAGGAACTGGCCGTGGCGACCAGGAAGCTCTCCGAGCGCAAGGTCGTCGAGAAGGCCAAGGGCATCCTGATGAAAACGCGCGGCCTGGACGAGGATCAGGCCTACGCCGCCTTGCGCAAACTGGCGATGGAGCGGGCGCAGCCGCTGGGCAAAGTCGCCGGCGATCTGGTGGCGATGGCCAAGCTGCTCTTGTAGCGGGCGCCCCGTTGCGGTGCGTCGCTTGGGCGCGGCGCGCTATCGCGGTGCAGCATTTCTCTTGTGTCGGCGTACCGCCAGCGCCGACTTTCAACTTCAATTTCAAGTATTGGGCATCGCTAAAGAGGCCACCCATTAGCCACTGTCAAAAATTCAACTGTTCGACTTCCAGTCCCAACGCCGCCGCGATCTTGGCGAGCGTCACTTTGCGCGGACGTTTGGCGGATTCCATCTGCGCGTACGCGGCCTGTGTAACACCCATTCGGGAGGCTACCTCGGCCTGGGTCAGACGCAGATATTCGCGCCATGCTTTGACCGGAGACATGCCATCGTCGAAGGCCATCCCGACCACGGCGTTGGGAACGGTTCCCGGCGTAAATCCGCCGCTCATGCGCTGGAACTGCGCATACGGCACCACCACGAAAGCCGGTTTGCCGTCTTCGCCCAGAATTGTCTGGAAATCAGTACGTACGTTCATCGCGTTTCCTCACTTCCTCGATGCTGACGATGCACACGTCACCGCCCAAGAAATCGAAAAACACCCTGTAAACACCCACCCGCAGTCGATAGCCGTAGGCGTGATCCGTCAGTGCTTTTACATTGCGCGCAGCGGACAGGTCGATCAACTCCGCATTCACGCTCCTCCGTATTGCCGCGCCCGCCTGCGCGGGAATCCTGCGCATCTGCTTCAGGGCCTTCGGCTTCCAGTTGATCGTGTTCACGGGCCGCAGTATAAGTCTTTAATAAGTAATGTCAATGGATTCAGATAGCGAAAAAAAGGAGGGGAAAGGGGCGAGGCTCGCTTTTCCTTTTGATCGTTCTGAATATCGCCTTCCATGAGGTTCTGGAACAGGGCTCGCCATGTCATACACCATCTGGCCGTCGATCAGGCGCACCCGGGCGCCGGCGGCGGAATCTTTGACCGCGACGAGGGTCTTGCTGTCGCCGAGATCGGCATCGCTGTCGTTCGCCAGCAGGTTGCCGCTGGCGGCAATCGTTCCATCTTCCTGCACATTCGCGGCGTCAGCGGCGGTGACCGGCGCATCGTTCTCGCCGGTGATGGTGACGGTGAGTTGCGCCGGGGTGCTGGTGAGGCCGTCGCTGGCGGCATAGGCAAAGACATCGGTGACGACTTCGCCTTCGCGCAACGCTTGCACGATGGCGGAATCATTGGCCAGCGCGTAGCTGTAGCTGCCGTCTTGCGCCAGGGTCAGCGTGCCGTAGGCGCCGACATAGTCGCCGGGGGCGGCGACGGTGAGCACGGTAGCGGCGTCAACATCGCTGTCGTTCGCCAGCAGGTTGCCGCTGGCGGCGAGGGTGCCGTCTTCGCCGACGCTAGCCGCGTCAGCTACTGTGACAGGGGCGTCGTTCACCGGGGTGACCGTCAGGCTCACCGTGGCGAGATTGGAATCGACGCGGCCGTCGCTGAGCTTGTAGGTGAAGCGGTCTTCGCCGTTCCAATTCTGGTCGGGCGCGAAGTTGAAGCTGCCGTCGGCATTGATCGTCACCTGGCCGTGGGCCGGGGCGTCGACAATGATGGGGGCGAAGCCCGGTTGCCGGGCATTGAGATCGTTGGCCAGGGCGTCGAGCGTGGTCGGCGTGTCTTCCGCCAAGGTCGCGCTGTCGTCCTTGGTTTGCGGCACGCCGATGCGCAGGTCGCGGATGGTGAGATGGCTGCTGGCCGCTACCGCGCCTTTACCGAAGCCGATCAGGTCGAAGGCGAGATTGACGGCGGTGCCGGCCGGAATCCCGGCCAGGTCGATGAGATAGGTGCGGCTGCCATCGGCATTGCGGATGCTGGTGACGGCCTGGGATTTGTGCTCGTTGCCGTCGGCTTGCAGGTTGAGGAAGGCGTCGTTGCGGGTGAGCCCCGTGCCGCCGAGGAGCGATGCCCCGGTGTTGGCGTCGAGCAGGGCAACCTCGAAGGCATCGTCCGGGGCCTGGTCGGCATCGTCGAGCGCCGTATCGGCAACGGTGAAGGACAGGAAGCGATCGTTCTCGCCGACGATGAAAACCTGGTTGAGGCGGGTCTGGCTGGCGGCGGTTTCGCTGAGCGTGACGGCGCCGTCCTGGAAGCGGACATCGCCGGTGGTGGACCAGCCCTGCTCGCCCGCGAACTCGGTATTGCTGAGTTTGGGGTTGGCGGCGACGGCGTATTGTGGGATCAAGCTGGCGCTATCGACAGCGACATTCCAGCCGCCGTAGCGGTTGCCGCGCAGGCGGCCGAGGAGCGCGAGGCCAAGGCTGCCGCCGAGCGGGACGGAGGGCAGCGGGGAGGATGGGGCTTCGGGCGATGGCGTGCTTTCACCGGCCAGTTCAAGCCGGAGATTGCCGGCGAGTTTGGCCATGAGGGCGAGTTCGTCGGCCGAGGGTAGGCGGCGCACGCCGGGGGCGAGCGTGGTGGCCATGTAGTCGTGGGCACTGACGCTGTGCTCGATGCCGAGGGCGTGGCCATATTCGTGCAGGAGGACGGAGAGCATGTCCATTTTGCCGGCCGCTTCGGTGCCAGCTTTCGCGATCCATTCGTTGGGGTTGGCGGTGGGGAGGAATTCGGAGTTGTCGGTGGGGGTGGGGTCGATGAACCAGTTGTAGCCGGCGGCGTTGGCGTCGAGAGTGATTTGGGCAGAGGAGCCTTCGCCTGTTGTTTCGCCGACTGCGGAGCCCGTCAAATTGCTAAAGCCAGATAGCGATTGGCTCGCCTTGGTGATGAGAGACGAAAGCTCGACACTATGTTGCCAGGCGACCAAGTCGACAGCGCCGCTGTCTGGGACAGTTTTAGAAATCTTCCACCAGCCTGATTGGCCTTTGGGGGTTTAAAGCGAATTAAAGGGGCCAGGCTCGAATTAAAATCCGCCGCCCCAACCGACCCCGCCGCCAGCATTATCGCCAGCGCGACCCCGCACCGCCGCGCATCC
>Ga0209211_10000426_pt1 | contig 86678 bp, 84 predicted proteins | sample RifGroA2_FD_183992 | JGI IMG/M metagenome (GOLD analysis project Ga0209211, IMG submission 183992) | Groundwater microbial communities from Rifle, Colorado, USA - Groundwater A2 (SPAdes) (version 2) | ecosystem: Environmental > Aquatic > Deep subsurface > Groundwater | place: Rifle, Colorado... | reverse complement strand
CCGCTGTCCGGCCACCAGCCAAGGCAGCGATGCGCCGAATGACGAGTCGGCGTGGCGGTCGACGACGATGATGCGATCGCCTTTCGGCAACAGGCGGCGCAGGCGGTTGGCGGCGACGACGCCACCGACACCACCGCCGAGGATCAGTACGGTGTGCGACACGGATGCTGTTCCCATGGCTAGAAAACCACGACCTTGTCGGCCGCCAACGTCCACGCGGTCCACTCATCGAGCGAGCTGCGGTGGGCACCCTCCATCAGGTCCGCCTCGGCGAGGCCACGGGCGTCCATGCACGTGCCGCACACGCCAATGCGGCCACCGCGCCGTGACACTGCCGACAGCATGGTGCCGACATTGTAATAGCCGCTCGGTACCTTCTGTCCGCTGCGCGCGCATGAGGCGGCGTCGCCGGCCAGGAACACGTCGACGGTGGTGCCGTCCTGCTTGGCCAGTGAACCGGCGAGGCGGAGGCCGTTGTAGGACCGTTCGGAGCCATAGGGTGCGTCGTTCAGGACAATCAGGATCTTCATGCGGCCACCTCTGAAGTGATTGGCAAGCCGGCGGCGAGCCATTCGGGAAAGCCCTCTTCGAGCCGACGCGCCCGCCGTCCGTGCCGGCGCAGTGACTCCACGGCCTCGAACGCCAGCAGGCAGTAGGGGCCGCGGCAGTAGGCCACGACCTCGGGGCCGGCGGGGAGCGTGCGCATGACGTGTTCGAGCTGGTCGAGGGGTACGGAGAGCGCGCCGGGAATGTGACCGGCGCGATACTCCTCCGGGGGACGCACATCCAGCACGGTCACCGTTCCCGCACGACTCCTGGCCAGCAGCTCCTCACGCGGCACCGCCTCGAGGCGGTCTCGCGAGGTGAAGAACTCGGCGACAAGCTGATCCACCTCATCCAGGTGCTGCTCGGCGATGCGGCGCAGCAGGAGCAACAGCCGGACCACCTCGAAATCGGTGAGCCGGTAGTGGACGAAGAGTCCTTCCTTGCGGGCGGCAACGAGGCCGACGCGGCGTAACGCCTGCAGGTGCTGCGAGGTGTTGGCGACCGTGAGCCCCGCCGCGTGGGCAAGCAGTTCGACGGTCCGTTCGCCCTGGCCGAGCACTTCCAGCAACTCGAGTCGGCTGGCGCTGGCCACCGCCTTGGCGATGCGCGCGATCTGCGTGTTGATGCGTCGTTTGGGCGATTGGTTGGCGTTCATTATATTCAAGTAATCACTTGAATACTCTCGCTGTCAAGGGATAGTGGAAGTCGGCTTGGCTTCTGGCCGCCGCAGGGTGGGCACGTGCTGACTCGATGTTCGTCGACGAGACCGCTGGGGAGCGCGAGGGCGATCAAGTGCAGCCCCGCCTGCGTGGACGGGAGGCGTTCGCAGTCGCGAGCCAGCCGTCGCAAGCGGGCAAACCGGCTACTCACCCTGTCCGAGCGCCGCGATGAGCGGGCACCGCACGTGCCCAGACGACGCGGCGCAAAGGCGGACCAGTTGTACGAGCGCGGTTTCCATATGCCGGAGGTCCGCGAGCTTGGCGCGCACGTCCACGAGCTTGTGTTCAGCCGCTGCGCGTGCCTCATCGCAGTGCGTGCCATCCTCAAGTCGCAGCAAGCCCGCGACTTCGTCGAGGCTGAAGCCGAGCCGTTGCGCCGACTTCACGAACCGTACGCGCGCGACGTCCGCCGCCCCGTAACGCCGGATCCGCCCGTAGCTCCGGCGCGGCTCCGCCAGGAGTCTTTTCCGCTGATAGAACCGAATGGTCTCGACGTGCACGCCAGCCGATGCGGCGAGGCCGCCAATGGTCATTTCGAGTCGGGTGGGATCACGCACCTCTTGACTCCGTAGTTAGGTACGGATGTAGACTACAGGACATGCTCAACCAACACAACACCGAGCCACTCGCGGAGCCCGCGACGGGTCGCGTCGCCCTAGCCGTCGGCGGCATTGCCGCGATCCTCGCCTCGGCCTGCTGCCTCGGACCCTTGGTGCTGCTCGCGCTGGGCGTCAGCGGCGCCTGGATCGGCAATCTCACCGCGCTGGAGCGGTATCGCCCCATCTTCATCGGCGCGGCGCTCGTGGCGTTGTACTTCGCCCACCGACGCATCTACCGACCGGCGCAGGAGTGTAAACCGGGTGAGATCTGCGCAGTGCCGCCGGTACGGAAATCCTACAAGTTCCTGTTCTGGATCGTCGCGGGACTGCTCGGCATCGCCCTGATCTTCCCGCTTGTTGCCCCCCTCTTCTACTGACGGGACTCCCCTCATGCGCATCCTGCTGTCCATCGCCACCGCGCTCTCGCTGCTGGCCGCCCCCGTCAACGCCTCGGCGGCGCTCAGGACGGTCACGCTCTCCGTCCCGGGGATGACCTGCGCGACCTGTCCGATCACCATCAAGAAGGCGCTGCTGAAGGTGGCCGGCGTGCAAAAGGTGGTGGTGAGCTACGAGAAGCTCGAGGCGGTGGTGACCTACGACGACGCGAAGACGACCGTGGACGCATTGACGAACGCGACGAAGCAGGCCGGCTACCCCTCCACCGAAAAGGTCGCGGCTCCGTGACCAGCGGCGCGCCGCTTTCCACGCGCGCAGTAGCCCCACGCGACGGCGCCTCCGCGCTGCGGATCGTGGTGATTGGCAGTGGCGGCGGCGCCATGGCGGCGGCGCTCAAGGCGACCGAACTCGGCGCCTCGGTCACGCTGGTCGAGCGGGGGATGATCGGCGGGACCTGTGTGAACGTGGGCTGCGTGCCGTCCAAGATCCTCATTCAGGCGGCGCACGTCGCCCACGTCAGACGCGGCAGCCCATTTGACGCCGGAATCTCGACGGCCCGTGTGATCGTTGACCGGCCGAAACTGACGGCACAGCAACAGCGGCTCGTGGCAGAGGTGCGCTCTGTCAAGTACGAGGGCATCCTCGCCGGCCTTCCGTCGATCCGCGTGATGCACGGTGGGGCCCGGTTCCGCGATGCGCGCTCGCTCACGGTAACGCTGCCGGACGGCGAGGAACGCGTGCTGCCGTTCGACCGGTGCCTCGTCGCGACTGGCGCAACCGCGACCGCGCCTGGAATCCCGGGTCTTGAGGACACCCCGTTCTGGATGTCCACCGAGGCGTTGGCGAGCGAGTTCTTGCCGCGACGTCTCGCCGTGCTGGGTTCGTCTGTGGTCGCCGTGGAACTCGCGCAGGCGTTCGCGCGGCTGGGGAGTCAGGTGACGATCCTCGCGCGCCACTCGCTGCTCGTCAGGGAAGAGCCGATCCTCGGCGAGGAGCTGATGAAAGCGTTCCGCGCAGAGGGAATCGAGGTTCGGACCCGGACGCAAGTCCGGCAGGTGTCGCACGACGGCAGGCAGTTCAGCCTCGAGACGAGCACCGCTGTGATCGAGGCGGACCAACTCCTGGTGGCAACCGGACGTGCGCCGAACACGGGGACGCTGTGTCTCGACCGAGTCGGTGTTACGCGTGACGCGCGCGGCGCCATCGTCGTGGACGACCACATGCGGACGAGTGCGCCGGATATTTACGCAGCCGGCGACTGCACCACGCAACCGGCATTCGTCTACGTGGCCGCCGCCGCGGGGACGCGTGCAGCGGAGAACATGATGGGGGGCAACCGCGCGCTCGACCTGTCCACCGTGCCGACCGTCATCTTCACGGACCCGCAGGTGGCTACGGTCGGGCTTTCCGAGGCAGAGGCCCGCCGCCAAAATCTCACGATCGAGACGCGCACGTTGTCGCTCGAGAGCGTGCCGAGGGCGCTGGTCAACTTCGATACCCGCGGGGTGATCAAGCTGGTCGCCGAGGCGACCAGCGGACGACTGCTGGGGGTGCAGTTGATCGCGGCGGGAGGAGGTGAGGTCCTCCAGAGCGCGGCCATAGCCATTCGTGCCGGGCTGACGGTGCACGATCTCGCAAACCAGCTCTTTCCGTACCTCACGATGGTCGAGGGACTGAAGCTCGCCGCGCAGGCGTTTACGAAGGACGTGGCGCGCCTGTCATGCTGTGCCGGATAGCGTGTGGTGCGTGGCATGGCGACGCGCCGAGCGCGACGGACGCAGAGTGTCGATCAAGCACGCGCCAACACGCAGATGGCGACGTGATAGTAGAGTCCCCGAATTCGACGTTCGCTGACAGGCACTGGCGACGCTCACCAGAATATCTCGTCCGCTGTCTTCGTCCAGATGAGATTCGTGGCATCGAGGGTCGGAAGGCGGCTCATTGGCGTCACCCACACGCGAGCCATTGAAGCCAGTGGTCGAACCTCGCTGCGCGTAGATTCATGCTTCCGCCGATGTTGGAGGCTCGTCAAGCCGCGCCGGCGCCACGAGACTGGCGGTGATGCGACGACGGCGCCGCGCGACCGCCGCGTACAGCGTCGGCAGCACGAGGAGCGTCAGCAGCGTCGACGTCACGAGGCCGCCGATAACGACGGTAGCGAGCGGGCGCTGCACCTCCGCGCCTGTCCCCTGCGACACGGCCACGGGAATGAACCCGATCGACGCCACGAGCGCGGTCATGAGCACGGGGCGCAGCCGCGCGCGCGCGCCGTCCATCGCCGCGTCCCGGGCGCTGGTCGCGGCCCCGTCACCGCGCAGTCGTTGAATGGTCGAGAGCAGCACCAGGCCATTGAGCACCGCCACACCGAACAGCGCGATGAACCCGATGGACGCCGAGATGCTCAGGTGCATGCCACGCAGCCAAAGCGCGAGAACGCCGCCGACGGCAGCGAACGGCAGATTGAGGAGCACCAGGCCGGCGAGGGTCCACTCGCGCAGCGAGGCGTAGAGCAGCAGCGCGATCAGCGTGATCGACAGCGGGACGACCACCTTGAGCCGGTTCATGGCATGCTGCTGGTTCTCAAACTGTCCGCCGTACGTCAGGAACACGCCAGGCGGCAGGCGAACGTCCTGCGCGATCGCTCGCTGGACGTCCGCGACGTAGCTCCCGAGGTCGCGTCCGCGCACGTTCGCCTGCACGATCACGAGCCGCTGCGCCCGCTCGCGATTCACCTGCACCGGTCCGTCTTCGACGCGAATATCTGCCAACTCGGCCAAGGCCACGCGCGCGCCCGTTGGTGATGCGACCGTGATGCTGCCGATGCCTTCCGGCGTTGCGCGAAGCTCCGGCGGTACCATTACCACCGCATTGATCGTGTAGATGCCGGCGTCGACCACGCTCGCCACCGGCTGTCCCCCCACGGCGACGGCCAACGCTTGCTGCACTTCCTGCACCGGAATGCCGTGCCGAGCGAGCGCATCGCGCTTCATCCGCAGGTTCACGTAGCCCTGCCCGGTGGTCGCCTCGACAAAGACCTCCGCGGTACCGCTCACGCGCCGGATCGCGGCAGCGAGACGCTCGGCGGTTTCGCGGTTCACGTCGGGATCGTCGCCGAACACCTTGACGGCCAAGTCACTGCGCACGCCCGAGATCAGCTCGTCGAGACGCATCTTCACCGGCTGCGTGAAGCCAAAGCCGACGCCGGGGACATGCTCGTTGAGCCTCTGGTCCAACTCGTCGATGAGATCCTGTTTCGTGAGACCTCGCCGCCACTGTGCGCGGGGCTTCAGCATCACGAAGACATCCGACTGACTGATGCCCATCGGATCGCTGCCGACTTCAGCGCGTCCCATGCGACTGACGACCGTCGTCACTTCCGGCGTCTGCCCGATGACGCGCTCGATCTCTCGATGCACCTCGGCGGCATGCGGCAGCGAGATGCTCGGGTCCTTCGTCGCCTGAATGAGGATGGACCCTTCATCGAGTTCGGGCAGGAACTCCGTGCCAAGGCGCGGCACGAGCAGCATGCTCGCGCCGAAGACGGCCAGCGCGGTGGCAATGACCACCACGGGACGGCGAATCGTCGCGTGGAGCACTCGCGTGTAATGATGATCGAGCCAGTGTTCGAGCCGAACCGCGTAGGCCGACTCGCGCGCCCCGTGGCGAAAGAGCCAGGTGGCCAAGGCAGGCACGGCGAAGAGCGCGAGCAGGAGACTGCCCAGCAGGGCGATCGCGACGGTGAGGGCCATGGGGCGGAACATCCGTCCTTCGAGTCCCTGCAGCGTCATGATCGGCACATACACGAGCATGATGATCAGGACGCCGAAGAGAATCGGTCGCCCGACCTCGCGCGCCGCGGCGAGAATCCTCGTCCGGGCTTCTTCGGAGGAAAGGGCACCGGTAGTCGGTGCCGCTGCCCCCTCGTGCGGGTGCGCGTCGTGGACCGGATCGGCGTGCAGCTTGCGCATGAAGTTCTCGGCCATCACCACCGCACCGTCGACAATCATGCCGAAGTCGATGGCCCCCAGGCTCATCAGGTTGGCCGACAGCCCGAGCCACCGCATACCGAGGAACGCAGCCAGCAACGACAGCGGGATCGTGGTTGCCACCAGGAGCGCTGCGCGGACATTGCCGAGAAAGAGCAGGAGGATGGCGATGACAAGGAAGCCCCCCACGAGCAGATTGTGTTCGACCGTCGCGAGCGTACCCTCGACGAGGTCCGTCTGGTCGTAGTAGGGCGCGAGCACCACGCCAGGCGGAAGCGCCTTGTTGATCGCAATTACGCGTGCCCGGACGGCATGGACGACCTCACGACTGTTGGCGCCACGCAGCGTCATCACGATGCCGCTCATCACCTCGCCCGCGCCATCGCGCGAGACGGCGCCCTGGCGCACCTCGGCCCCATATCGCACCGTCGCTACGTCGCTCACCAGCACCGGCACGCCGCCACGCGCGCGGATGACGGTCTTGCGCAGATCGTCGAGAGTGGTGGCCTGTCCGAGTCCGCGCAGGATGTACTGCTCCTCGCCGTGCTGGAGGTACGCGCCGGTCGGTACGGGGCTGTTCTGTTCCACGGCCGTCACCACGTCCGCGATCGAGAGGCCGTAGCTGGCCAACTTGCCCGGGTCGACCACGACTTGCGCCTGTCGAACAAAGCCGCCAAACGGGTTGATCTCCACCACGCCAGGCACGCTGCGCAACTGCGGGCGCACCACGCGGTCATGCAGCGTGCGCAGCGCCATGAGCGCGCTGTCGCTGCGGGCCACCGCTTGATGCAGTGTGTCTTCGAGCGTGTAGAGGTAGATCTCGCTGGTGGCGCCGGCCATCGGCCCGAGCGTCGCCTCGGTGCCCACAGGGAGCTGGTCGCGCACGCCCTGGAGCCGTTCGTTGACGAGCATCCGCGCGAAGTAGATGTCGGTGCCGTCCTCGAAGACGACGGTGACCTGCGCAAACCCGTACTTCGAGAGGGAGCGCACCTCTTCGACGTGCGGGACGCCGTTCACCGCGACTTCGATCGGGAAGGCGACGAGCCGTTCGACCTCGACCGGCGAGAGGCCTGGCGCTTCGGCCAGGACGGAAACCTGGACGTTCGTTAGGTCGGGAAATGCGTCGACGCGGAGCGAACGAAACGCCCAGATGCCGCCGCCGACAAGCGCGACGACGAGCAGCAGTACGGCGACCCGAAAGCGGATCGCCCACGCGATGAGATGATTGATCATGCGCGGGCCCTCAATCGAGGTCCATGAGGGATGCCTTCGCCAACTCCGACTTGAGCGTGAAGGCGCCGCGCACGACCACGCGATCGGTCGCGGTGATGCCGCTGGAGACCGCCACACGCCGGCTGAGCGGTCCGGTGCCGGCGGTCGCGGTGGCAAGCAATTGGACGGCGCGTCGTTCGTACAGGCGCGGACCGATCTCGACGAACACGTACCGCTCGGTGCCGCCAAGGACGATCGCGTCGGACGGTATCGTGAGCGCGTCGACCGTCGCGCGATCGGCCGTGTTCAGGGTGACGGAGGCGAACATCCCCGGCTTGAGCGCACGGTTGGTGTTGGCGACGCTAATGACCGCCGTCGCTGTGCGCATCTCCGCATCGATAACGTCGGCAACGCGCGTCACGCGGCCCGTGAATGCCGACGACAGGCCGGCGATACGGACATGCGCGTACTGTCCGATGCGGACGGCCGCCACGACGCGCTCCGGAATGTTCGCCGCGACGTTGACCGTCGAAAGGTCGGCGAGTTTGTATAGCGCCGTCCCCGCCTCGACGGCTTGACCGGCAAGCGCCGAGGTCTCGATGATGCTGCCGCCAAACGGCGCGGTCACGGCCAGCCAGGCGTCGGTAGCGCCGTCGGAGGTTTCGAGTCGCAGAACGAGCGTGTCCGAGGCGCCGAGGAGCAGCAGCCGGCGCCGGGCGGCGTCGAGCAGCGCCTGGGCGCCCGGCTCGTCCGTCGTGCCGCGCAAGAGCGTCGCGCGACGCCGCGCCTGCAGTAAATCGTTCTGCGCCGTCAAGTACGCGGTGCTCTGTACGTAAGCCACCGCCTGTCCAGCGGCCACGCGGTCGCCGGGCACCTGGAGCATCCGCTCGAGTCGTCCGCCCGTTCGCGGCGAAATGACCGCGACGCGCGACGGGTCGAATTCCACCTGACCCGGCACCTCCATGCCAGCGCCGACCGCGCTTACCTGTTCGCGTCGCGGCATCTCAACGACGATGCGCGCCGTGAGCGCCGCCGCCTCGCTCAACGCCACTCGTGGCGTGGCAGGCGTCGCTTCGTCGTCGCGGGTCGCTTCTGGCGTCGCGCCATCCCTCGTTTCTTCGCGCTTGGCTCCGTCACGCGAGCACGCGGACAGTGCCCCGCCCACGAAAAGCGTCAGGAGCACTGCACGCGCGGCATGCGCCATCGCAGGAGGCGCGGGGCGATCGGCGGCCGGTGTGCCGCTTACGACCAAGCGCCACAAGCGGCGAGAGGTCTTGAGTTCATCGGTCATCGGAGGGTCGGCTTGGGCTGTTTGCGGCGGCAATGGGAGAGGGGATGGTCGCGTCGCTGGAGGAGGCGCCGGATAAGAGGTCAGCAAGCGATGTGAGCGCATCGAGCAGGGCTTGCGTGCGATCGATTTCCACTCGAGACAGCGCGCGCTCGAAATCGAGCAGCTCGATGAGCGAGAGGTCATTCGCGCGATAGGCGGTCAATGCACCTTCGCGTTCTTCGCGGGCTCCGCGGAGCAGGGCCGCATCGAACGACGCAAACCGCCGGCGCGCCGATTCGTAGCGCGCGCGGTTGACCGCGAGCCGAGCACGCGTGGCGGCCATGGTTGCAGTGCGTGCGACCACCGCGGCCGACGTGCGCTCGTCGGCTGCTGCTTCGGCAGCCCTGTTCGCCGCCCGCGCGGTGAAGGGGAGCGAAATGCCGGCTGCCACGACCGGGCCAAGGCCGGCGTCGCGATCCCCATCAGCGGCGATCCGTTGCAGCCCGATGCTCGCCGACGCGGCCGGCCGCTGACGCGCGAGCACGAGCTGGCGCCCCGCGGCGGCCTGCGCCACGTGCGTGTCCGCCAAACGCACATCGGCCGCAATCGCAACGAGCGATTCCACCGTCGGCGCCACGGGAAGCGCGAACTCGGTGCCAGCGGGGCCTTCGGCAATACTCGGCGTGGTGCGGTCAACCGCCGTGACCGCGTTGGTGGCCGCGGCGCTGTCGCCGGCGAGCGCGGCGAGCGAGAGCAGCGCGACATCGGCCTCCGTTCCTGCCGCCGCGCGATCGCTCTGGACGCGCAGCCGCTCGGCGCGTAGCCGCAGCACGTCCACATAGCGCGCCTCGCCGATGGCAAATCGGGAGCGCACCGCCCCTTCCGCCGCCGAAAGAAGCGAGTCTTGCGCGGCGAGCCGGCGCGCGATGGCGCGCCAGGCCGCCGCCGCGTAGAGCGCGCGCGTAGCTTGCGCGACGAACTGTCGTTCGGCGGCGGCCAGGACAACGCGTGCCACGCGAAGATCAGCTTCCGCCGTCGCGACCAAGGCGCGCCGCGTGGCACCGGGCAGCAAGTCGCGCGAGACGTTGAGCCGTGGACTGCTCGCATCGAGGCGACCGTTTCTGGCATCTTCGACCTCTACGGATAGCACGGCGGCGGGCGCGAACCCGGCGGCGCGCCAGAGCGCTTCGGCGGCCCGCAGTTCGGCGCGCCGCACGACAATGTCCGGTGCCGACGCAAGCACCGACGCGCGAAGCGTCGGCGGAAGCAGCCGCGCGAGGAGCGTGTCAGCCGCCAGCGATTGGGCGCTGGACGTGTAGGGGACCTGCGCGCCGCCCTGGCCGGCGATGACCGCCAGCGCGAGCACTGCGCGACTGAGCCACGACGCCCACTCGGGCCGGCTGGCAGGCACCGACGTTGAGTGATGAGGACGCGAATACACGAGTGACCTCAGAGTGCGGTGCGGGCACGCGACGCCCGCGGCGGGGGGTTGACTGGCTGGCGACGTCCCGTCGGTGGCAACGGTTGCGCAGTCGCTGCAGCAGGGATTACATTACATGAACGTATGTTCAGCTAATCAGGAACCTGATATGCCGCGATCCGTTTCGCAACCCCGCCGCGCCGCACCCCGTCCCGCGCCGGTTGATACGCCGTCCAGCCGGCCGCGCTCAGCGCTGCGCCGGCCACCGCGGGCACCGCGCCACGCCGCCGCCGATGTCTGCCAGGTCCGGTGCATCAACCAGCACAAGGTCGATGTGGCGCGTGCGGCCCTGCCTGCGCCGGCGACGCTGAGCGAGCTCACGGAGTTCCTGCGCGCGCTCGGCGACCTCACGCGCCTGCAGATCGTCTGCGCGCTCGGCGCCGAGGGCGTAGGCGAACTGTGCGTGTGCGATCTGGCGACGCTGGTGGGTGTGTCCAACTCCGCGGTGTCGCACTCGTTGCGCACGCTGCGCCAGCTTGGCGTCGTGCGCTATCGCAAGGCAGGCAAGATCGCGTACTACGCCGTTGCCGACGCGCACGTCACGGCGCTGGTGCGGCAGGGGATCGAGCACCTCGTGCCTGGGAATCGCAAGCACTGATGGCGCCCATGCATCACGATTGCTGCGCTTAGGGGCCCCAGAGTCCGGAGGCTCGCCTTGTGGCAAGACAGCACTACCAGCACGGCGGTCCCGCGTTCATTCTTACTCAGCCTGATCACTCGAACCTTCGACTTTACGTGCTCCGCCGCCTCCTTGCCCTGATTGTTCTTGGCGCGACGATCCTCTCGTCGGCCGAGTCGGCGCTTGCCTTGAAGCCGGACGCGCGACTGCATGGCGCGCTCACTGGCGTCGCCATGGCACACAGTGACGCGGGTGCGGTCGTTGGGCAGGGCCACCCGGATGCCGACTCCACAGAACATCGGCAGCCGCACCAGGGTGAGCATCGCCACGGGTCGTCGGCCGATCACTGCTCGCATGCGCACGCTGTCGGCCTAGCCGCGTCGAGCCATTGGACGTCGGCCTCGACGGATCACGGCGACGCCATCCCGACGGTCGTCGCGTCGTATAGCAACGCGGACCCGCATCGCGCGCTGCGGCCCCCCAGGGCGTAGCCCCACGCTGGCGCCCCGAGCGCCAGCCTGCCGGCGCCAGAGCGACCGGCCCTGACCACGGTCATTCCGACTGGCTGGTCTACCAACATCCGATCGATAACAGAATGGCGCGCCGCCCTGCGGCGCGCCGGAGAGTTCGCAGATGATTCCATCACTGATGGGCGTCGTCGCGCTCCTGCTCACGCAGGACACGCTCGCGCTCACCATCGACCAGGCCACGGCGCGAGCGGTCGCCGTAAGTCCGGCCATCCGCGCCGCGGAAGGTGCCGTACGCATCCCCGAAGGACTGCGCGCAGAGTCGAGCTGGCCGTTCGCAAGCAACCCCACGTTCGCCCTTGACCGCACCCGGCGCCAGGCGCCACCGGGCACCACGCGCGATGGCGGTTGGGTCCTCTCTCAGGAACTGGACCTGGCGGGACAGTGGTTGATGCGGCGGCGTTCCGCCTCTGCCTTCGTCGAGGCGGCGCGCGCGCGCGCGCAGGATACGCGCCGAACCGTGGCGCTCGATGCGCGACAGGCGTACCTCAATCTTGTGATTGCCCAACGTCGTGCGGCGCTCACCGACTCGGCGGCGTTCTTTGCAGGGCACTTCTTTGACAACGCCCGCCGACTGCTCGACGCCGGCGAGATCAACCGACTCGAGCGAAACGCCGCCGCGCTCGAGTCTGCACGCGCCAGCAGCGCCGCCGAACGTGCGCGCGCTGAAGCGGCTGCCGCGACGGCGGAGCTCGCCCGACTGCTCGGGCTGCCGTGGGACTCGGTGCCGGTGCCCGTCTCGTTGCCGAGCATTCCAGTATTGGCTTGGCAGTCGGATTCGGTGCTCGTCGCGCTGGCGCGCGCTCGCCGTCCAGACCTTCGGGCCGGCGAATTTTCGCAATTGGGTGCGCAACGCGCGGTAGGCGCCGCCAAACTCGCGCGCGTGCCGAGCGTCGTGGCGTCCACCTTCGGCGGCCGAGAGGCCGGGACCGACCGCCTGCAGGGTGTGCAGGTCGGCGTCGCCATACCGTTGTTCCGGCGCGAACAGGCGAACATCGGTCTTGCCGAGGCTGAACGGGCGGCGGCAACAGCCAACCTGACCGCCGCCGAGCGGGCGGTCGTTGCCGATGTCCTCGCAGCCGGCGCGCGGTTTCGCCGAGCAGCGGCTTCGGAACGTCGCTTTGCGACAGAGGTGCTGCGCGCCGCCACGGAGAATGTCACGCTCACCGAACGCGCGCTGGCGGAAGGCGAAGTCAGCGTAACGGACGTGCTGGTCCTGCGGGGCACCGCCGTGGCGGCCCAACTCGAGTATCTCGATGTGCTGCGCGACGCCGCCTCCGCGTGGTTTGAACTCTCCGCTGCGCTGGCCATCGAGCCGAGCGCGCTCTCCGCTATTCTGAATCCGGGCAACTGACATGCGCACATACAACACGCTGGTGCTGGCGACGATCGCGGTGGCGACGGTAGCCTGCGGCACCGCCGAGAGCCCCAAGGACGCCAAGCAACCCGTCGTAGCCGACGTCGTGGAGTTGGATTCGGCACAAATGGCTGCGGCGGGCGTTGCATTCACGACCGTGGGCCCACTGCCGGCCGACACCATCTATCTGACCGGCACCGTCACCTTCGACGCCGCACGCGTCAGCCACGTGGCGTCTCGGATTCAGGGACGCATTCGTCGCGTGTATGCAGATATCGGCACGCACGTAAGGCGGGGCGACACGCTCGCCGTGCTCGATTCACCGGAGCTGGGCGGAGCCCAGGCGCGGTGGGCCCAAGCGCGCGTCTCGCGGGACGTGGCGCGGCGCAACTTCGACCGGGCGGAGCGTTTGTATCGCGACGGCATCGTGTCAGAGCGGCGGCGCCTTGAAACCGAAGCCGCGCTTCGCGAGCAGGATGCCGCGTTGACCGCGGCGCTGCAGATGCTGTCGGCCCTCGGCGCGACACCCGACTCGAGCGGGTCGGGACTGTTCGTCATTCGCGCGCCGCTGGATGGCGAAGTGGTGGAGAAGCACGCCACCGAAGGCGAAGTGGTCGGACCGGAGGCGGGCCTGTTCGTTGTCGGCGAACTCAATCGCGTCTGGTTGCTACTGGACCTGTACGAGACAGACCTCCGGCGCGTGCAGGTGGGTGCGCCCGTGCGCGTCGTGGCCGATGCCTATCCGCAAACTCCGTTCTTCGCCCGGGTCGGCCTGGTGAGTTCGATCATCGATAGCGTGTCGCGCACGGTGAAGGTGCGCGCCGAAATCCCAAACCAGGCGCACATACTCAAGCCTGGCATGTTCGCTCGCGCCGGCCTGGCACTGAAGGCGCCGTCAACTGCCCCGGGTGTGCCGCATGTCGCCGTGCAGACGATCGGGGGCCGCGACGTGGTCTTTGTGCCGGAGGGTCGCGGACGCTTTCGCGCAAAGCCGGTGCGACTGGGGCTCCCTCGCGCGGGCGGCTGGCTCGAGGTGTATGACGGCCTTCGCCTCGGTGATTCCGTCGTCGTGACGGGCGCCTTCGCCGTCAAGACAAAGTTGCTCCAGGCCGCCGAAGGCGAGGGCACCGACAAATGATCGGACGCATCGTGGACTGGGCATTGGGCCAGCGATTGCTGGTGATCGTGGGCACACTTGGCGTGTTGGGCGGCGGCTACGCCGCCATGCGGCGGCTGCCGGTGGATGCATTTCCCGACGTCTCGCCGGTGTTAGTGCAAGTGACGACGGAGTCGCCGGGACTCGCGCCGCAGGAGGTCGAAGCGCTCGTCACGAATCCGGTCGAGGTGGCGATGAATGGGCTGCCCGGCGTCACGCGGGTGCAGTCCATCTCGGCGTTCGGGCTTTCGCAGGTCAGCGTGTACTTCCGAGACGACGCGGACATCTACTTTGCGCGGCAACTGGTCTTTGAGCGCGTGCAGACCGCCCGCAGCGCGATTCCGGCTGGCCTCGGCGAACCCGCCCTCGGTCCGATCACCACGGGGCTCGGGCAGGTCTACCAGTACCTGGTGACCGGCAAGGGCATCTCAGCCGACTCACTGCGAACGCTGCAAGACTGGATCGTCAAGTACCGCCTGCGCACCGTGGCAGGCGTGACCGACGTGCTTTCCTTTGGCGGGAACGTCAAACAGTTCCAGGTCCGACTGGACCCGGGCAAGCTCATTCAATACCGCGTCACGTTGCCGCAGGTGGTCGAGGCGCTCGAGCGCAACAACTCCAACGCCGGCGGCAGCTACATCGTGGTCGGCGCCGAGGAGTATATCGTGCGCGGCATCGGGTTGGTGCGCACGCTCGAGGACATCGGCAACGTGATTGCCGCCGAACACGGCGCGACGCCCATCTATGTGCGCAACCTGGGCACCGTGGTCTTTGGCTCCGAGATCCGTCGGGGCGCGGTGACGATCAACGACGATGGCGAGCGCGTGGCCGGCATTGTCCTCAAGCGCATCTACGAGAACACATCGGCGGTCATTGCCAGCGTCCGCGATGAAGTGGCGGCAATCAACCGGTCGCTGCCAGAAGGTATTCGCGTGGTCCCGTTCTATGATCAGGCTGACCTGGTAGAACGGGCGATCGCCACGGTGCGGGACGCCCTGCTCGAGGGCGGCGTGCTGATCGTGCTCGTGCTGCTGTTGTTCCTTGGCAATATCCGCAGCGCGGTCATCGTCACCACCATGCTTCCCGTCTCCGTCCTGCTGGCATTCATCCTGATGTACGCCGCCGGTCTCTCCGCCAACCTGATGTCGCTGGGAGGACTGGCCATCGGCATCGGCATGCTCGTGGACGGCGGCGTCGTGATGGTGGAGAACATCTACCGGCATCTCTGGGAAGAACGCGGCTCGGAGACGCCGCGTCTGGTGGTCATCCGGCGCGCGGCGCATGAGGTGGCGCGTCCCATCGTGTTCGCGATTGCGATCATCATCCTCGTCTTCGTGCCACTCTTCACGCTCGAGGGCGTGGAGGGCAAGTTGTTCAAGCCGATGGCGCTCACGATCACGTTCGCCATGCTCGGCTCGCTCGTGTTTTCGCTCACGCTCGTGCCGGTCCTCTGCGCCGCTGGTCTGAAGGTCGGCGCCGACGAGGAGACGCGGCTCGTGCACTGGATCAAGACGCGCTATGAGCCGCTGCTCCGATGGGCGCTGGCCAATGGCCGCCGCGTCGTCGTAGCCGCGGTTGTGGCACTGGTGGGGAGCCTGGCCCTGGTCCCGATGCTCGGGACGGAGTTCGTGCCGACGCTCGAGGAAGGGTCCATTCTCTACCGGGCGACGCTCGCCCCAAGTGCCGGGCTCGACGAAGCGATCCGGGTGTCTGCGCAGTTGGAGCGGATTGCCAAGGAGTTCCCGGAGGTGGTGGACGTCGTGTCGAAGATCGGACGCGCCGAGATTGGCGGCGATCCGGAGCCGGTCAACAACGTCGAGGCCACCGTCACGCTGCTGCCGCCCGGGTCGTGGACGAACGGGCGGACCAAGGCGCACCTCGTGGATGAGATGCGCGTGCGCATGGCGGACATTCCTGGTGTTGACCTGAATTTCTCCCAACCCATCGCGACGAGAGTGGACGAGTTGCTCTCGGGCGTGCGCGCGCAACTGGCCATCAAGGTGTTCGGCGAGAACCTCGATTCACTGTCACGCGTCGCGTCGGACGTCGAGAGTATCGTGCAGCGCATGCCAGGGGCCAAGGACGTGCAGAGCGAACAGGTGCTGGGCCAGCCGCAGCTGCTGGTGCACATTGACCGCACCGCGGTGGCCCGCCTCGGCCTGAACGTGGAGGACGTGCAGAATGTCATTCGTACGGCGATCGGCGGCGCCGAAGCTGGTCAGGTATTTGAGGGCCAGCGTCGGTTCGACATTACGGTGCGCTACGCCGAACCGTTCCGCGCCACGGCGCAGGACATTGCGCGAGTGCAGGTGGCCACGCCCGAGGGGGCGCGGGTGCCGCTGAGTCAGGTGGCGACGATCGAAGAAACGGTCGGCCCCAAGCAGATCAGCCGCGAGGCAAACCAGCGACGCATCGTCATTCAGGCCAATGTCGAAGGACGCGACTTGGGCGGCTTCGTGGCGGAGGCACAGCGGGAAGTGCAGCGCGCGGTGCGCCTGCCGGCGGGCTACTTCATCACGTGGGGCGGCCAGTTCGAGAACCAGCAGCGCGCGATGGCCCGGCTGGCGATCATCGTGCCGGTGACGATCATTCTCATCTTCCTGCTTCTGTTCGGGTCGTTCAACTCGGTGCGTCAGGCCGGGCTGATCCTGCTCAACGTCCCGTTCGCGCTGATTGGCGGCATCGTCGGACTGTTCGTGACGGGCCAGTACCTGAGCGTGCCCGCGTCGGTGGGATTCATCGCGCTCTTCGGCGTGGCCGTGCTCAACGGCGTGGTCCTCGTCACTTACATCAATCAGGTGCGCGCCGAGGGGGTGCCGTTGCCCGAGGCCGTCGTGCGCGGCACCCTGCTGCGCCTGCGGCCCGTGCTGATGACGGCCCTTGTCGCAAGCCTCGGGCTCGTGCCGCTCCTGCTGGCGTCGGGGGCGGGCTCGGAGATCCAGCGTCCGCTGGCGACGGTGGTCGTCGGCGGCCTCATCACATCCACGTTGCTGACGCTCTTCGTGCTGCCGCTGCTCTATGTGGCTTTTGAGCGGAATCACATCGCGCCGGAGGAGTTGCCATGAAACTGATCATCGCCATTGTCCGTCGCTTCAAGATCACCGCCATCGTGGACGCGATCAGTCCCGACGCGGACTTCCCTGGACTGACCGTTCTCAACAGCCGCGGCTTCGGACGGGAGAAGGCAACCCCGCACGCGCACACCACAGCGGAAGACCTCCATGACTTTGCCGAAAGCGCCACCCTGATGGTCGCCGCCCCCGACGACGCCGTGCACCGGGTGTGCTCCATCATAGAGCGCCTTGCCCACACGGGCCGCCCCGGGGACGGCAAGATCTTTGTGCTGCCTTTGGAGGACGCCGTGCGCATCGCCACGGGCGAACGCCTCGAGGCGGCCCTGCGATGACTACCGTCGAACGCCCCTCTCCGTGGAAGACGCGCTTCGCCCAGCGGACGTATGCTGCGGGCGCCTTGCTCGCCGTTGGCGCTACGGTGAGCCTCGTCGTGCATGCGCCGGACCAAGCCGGCTGGCTCGCCCTCCGGCTCGACGCGGCCGGACTCTTCTACACGCTCGCCTCGGTGGTCGGCGGCAGCAATTTCTTCGCGGCCGGCGTCCGGGCCGCGCGCACGCTGCGGCTCGACATGAACTTCCTGATGTCGATTGCCATTGTCGGGGCGATCCTGATCGGTGAGCCGTTCGAGGCGGCAACGCTCGCATTCCTGTTCTCGGTCGCGGAGCTGCTCGAGCGGTTCGCCGTGGATCGTGGGCGCCGTGCGGTCGCGCGCCTCGTCGAACTCGCGCCGGAGCAAGCAGACGTCTGCCTGGCCGACGGGAGCGTGCAACGCGTGAGCGTGGAGGAACTGCGCATCGGCGACCGTGTGCGGATTCGCCCGGGCGATCGGATTCCGGCGGACGGTCGCGTGGCGTCGGGGCGCACGGAGGTCAACGAGTCCACGATCACCGGCGAGTCGCTGCCGCGCGCGAAGGCGGTGGGGGATTCGGTCTTTGCCGGCACCTTGAACACTGATGGCGCCATTGATATTGAGGTCACCTCGGACGCCGCGCACTCGACGCTGGCGCGGATTGTCCAGCTCGTGCGCGACGCCGAGGGACGGCGCGCGCCGATTGAGCAGTTCGTGGCACGGTTTGCGCGCATCTACACGCCCATCGTCACGGCCACGGCGTTCCTGCTGATGACGGTGCCGGCACTGGTGTTTGGTGCCGACGCGCTTGAGTGGTTCGTGCGGGGACTCACGCTCCTCGTCATCGCCTGCCCGTGCGCGCTCGTCATTGCAACACCCGTCACCGTGGTGAGTGCGCTGACGAGCGCCGCGCGACACGGCGTGCTTATCAAGGGTGGTGAACACCTCGAGCGACTGGGTGAGGTGCGCGCCCTGGCCCTCGACAAGACGGGGACGCTAACGACGGGTCAGTTGGTGGTGCAGTCGCTCGCCGTCGCGGATGGAACTGACGAGATGGCACTGCTGCGGCGGTTGGCGGCGGTGGAAGCTCGCTCCGAACACCCCATCGCACGGGCCATCGTCCGCTATGCGGAGGAACGGGGTCTTGCACCGCATGCCGAGCTGGTGGACGAATTTGAAGCGACGCCGGGCCGCGGTGTACGCGCCGTGGTGAACGGCGTGCAGTTGTGGGTAGGCACCGAGGAGTTCGTCGGGGCGTCGCTGCCCCCGGCGAGCCGTGAAACGAACGCGGCCACAGAAGTCAGCGTGCGCACCGCCGATGGACTACAGGCGCGCGTGCAGATTGGCGACGATCTCCGCGTGGGGGCGCCGGCCGTTGTCGCCCTGCTGCATCGCTTGGGCGTGCGTCCCATCGTGATCCTCACCGGCGACGCCGCTGGTCCAGCCGAGCGCGTGCAACGCGAGACGAACGCGGACGAGGTGGCCTCCCGCTTGCTTCCGGCCGACAAGGTGGCCGCGGTCGAGCGGCTGCGCGCCAAGTACGGGACGGTCGCCATGCTGGGTGACGGCGTCAACGACGCGCCCGCGCTGGCGGCGGCCTCCGTTGGCATCGCGATGGGTGCGGCGGGCTCCCCGGCGACCATCGAGACGGCCGACGTGGCGCTGATGGCCGACGACCTGACCAAGCTGCCGTACGCGATCGCGCTGGCGCGGCGTGCGCGCTTTGTCATTCGCACGAACATCGGTGTGGCGCTCGGACTCAAGCTCGTGCTCGCCGTCGGCGCCGTCGCGGGAGTCGTCAGCTTGACCGTCGCCGTGCTCGTTGGCGATCTCGGCGCCTCGGTCGCCGTCACGTTGTCGGCCCTGCGGCTGGCGCAGTTCGTGCCGCCGGCCCTGGAAGCGACAGGGGGCGTGAGGCACACGTGAAGAAGACCGCAACCAGGCGTACCCACACCGCCGATCATCCTGACGCCGCCCACCCCGACGGCCGGGACGCCCGCGTCTGGCTGCTGGTCTTCGGTGCCTGGCTCCTAGCCGCCGCCGCGACGCTCGGCGCGCTCTTCTTCGGCGAAGTCATGCACCTTCCGCCGTGTACGCTCTGCTGGTACCAGCGCATCCTCATGTTCCCGCTGGCCATTATCCTGCCGTTCGCGATCTTCCCGCTTAGCCGCGTTGTGGTGCGGTCCGTCCTGCCGCTCCCCGTCATCGGATGGCTGCTCGCCGCCGTCCAGTTGCTGCTCGTGGCCGGCATCCTCCCTGAGCGCGTCGTTCCCTGTGCGCAGGGTGTGTCGTGCTCAGGCACCGTGGTCACCTGGTTCGGTTTCGTGACCATCCCGCTGCTGTCGTTCGCCTCCATCTCGGCGATCGCCGGCCTTTTGATCGTCGCCTTTCTCTGGAGTGAGAAGTGAAACGCAAGACCGTATTCACCGGCGCCGCCGTCGTGCTGGCGCTTGCCTTCGTTACCGGGATGTTGGCGTACAGCAATTCCACGAGGTCCAACTCAGACGCGACGACCGTTGGAAATCGGACCATCCTGGAACGCAGGCACTCGGCAACGCTCGGGCCAACAGACGCTCCCGTGACGATCGTCGAGTTCATTGACCCCGCGTGCGAGACGTGCGCCGACTTCTTTCCGTTCGTGAAGAACCTGATGGCGGCCAATCCCGGGAAGGTGCGGCTCGTGATGCGGTGGGCCCCGTTCCACGCCGGGTCGCAGGGCGTGGTGGCGATGCTCGAGGCCGCGCGAGAGCAGGACAAGCTCTGGCCCGCGCTCGAGGTGCTGCTGCAGTCGCAGCCGGCATGGTCGCCCAACCACACCTCCCAGGCTGGCGCCGCGTGGGAACAGCTCAAGGGCCTTGGCCTCGACCGCGAGAAGGTCTTCGCCGACATGGCGTCGCCCGCGATCGCGCAGCGCATTGCGCAGGACGCGGCCGATGTGCAGGCGCTCGGTGTGAAGGCGACGCCCGAGTTCTTCGTGAACGGCAAACCGATGCCGAGCTTCGGGTACGAGCAGTTGCGGCAGTTGGTGGATGAGGCAGTGGCGAACGCGGCGCGACGGTAAGCGAACGCCGGTTCGGCGCGTCGACGATCTGCGTGACCACGAGAACGCAAGGCGTATCGTCGGAGAGTGCACCACCTGCCGACGCGACATGCCGAATGCCGCCCCCCCCCGTCGGTCACCACCTCAGAGCACCTTCGCGATCGCCTCAATCGCCTTCGACCCGGAACCGAAGCGCGTCATGTTCTCTCGGTGTTCGGCGAGGGCCCCGTACGGGATGAACCGGACCGCCAACTCGCCGATGCGTTGAAACGCCGGGCGCGCCAACTGCGCGCGCACATCGGCCTCGCGCGCGTCAGGTGCGACCAGGTACAGGCCATGCGCCGTGCCCGCGCCGGCGCCGAGCGCCAAGTCGAGCAGGCGAACGATGCCGCTGTAGATCGACGTCGTATGCTCGACCTCGAAGGCGGCGCGCACCTGCTGGCTCGCCGCGTCCAGCCAGAGCACGTCGATGAGTCGGATGGCATCCCCACCCGGTCCGTTCTGCAGGGCGTCCGGCAGGGCTTCCAAGCAACCGTCGCCGAGTCGACCGGTCCCCAACTCGCGCCGCTGATCGTTGCTCGCGATCCACACCGAAAAGCCGAGTGCCTTGCCAAGATCGCGCAGCCACCCTTGGACCTGGGTGTGTGAGAGTTCCTCTGTGACGTCCCTCGGGACAGCGGCAGCGGCGGACGCATGCAGCGCGGCATCGAGCGCATCACGCCACGCGCGATGCGCGTCCGCGGTCGTATCCTCTGGAAGCGGCGGGGCGGGGTACCTCCCGCTTCCGACGTCAAAGAGGAAGCCGGCTATTGCTCCGAGGTCATTTGACAGGACATTTCGGTACCTCGTCGTCAGGTCGAGCATTCCGTGCCGCATGGCCAGGTACGCCGACCATTTGCCGAGCGGGACCCGCACGCCCGTGAGGAGTTCGTAGCCTTTGGCGATCGCCGTGTTGCTCGGCGGAGCAATCGTGGGATGGAGGAAGTACAGCAGGTTGGCGGCAGCGGGTCCCAGTCCCTTGATCTGTACGGCATCGAGGCGATGGATGGCTGCCAGAACCTCAGCCTCGGTGTCGCAGCACGCGCACTGGTCAAGAAACGCGGCAAAGGCGAGCTGGTTGTCGCGGTTCTCGTAGATGTCCGGGATGCGGAGTTTCGGCTTCCACAGGAACGCGTGATCCGCCCCGCGAAACAGGGGCCGTTGTTCGGCCACGGACTTGACGACGGTCTCGAGCGACGACCCGCGGTACTGGCGCCCGAAGGTGTCCGACCGGATCTGCTCCACGACGAGCGAGAGCCCTCGGCGGATGCTCCGAAAGTTCTTCAGGCGCTCGTCCCACAGGAACCAGCGGTGATACGAGCCGGCGGGATCTTCGCGCCAGCGGCCCAACAGCGTAGCGAGCAGGTCCATGGAATGGGCGGCGCAGGCGGTGAGTGAAGAAAAGAAACGCTTTACGCGAGGTAAAACATCGCGTAAGTTCCTCTAAGTCGGAAGGAAGGCACGTTTGAATGGCATTCAGGAGCATCCATGGCACCATCAAAACCGACCGGACGCGCTCGCCCGGAACCGAAGCTACAGGACACCGTCCGGCTCTCCGCTGAAGGGCTCGCCAAGGTGCTTGGCGATCTTGAGGCGCGCATCCTCCGCGTGGTGTGGGGCATCGGGTGTCCCGCCACGGCGCGCGAAGTCCATGCACGTGTGGTGCGGTCGCACGTCGTGTCGCCGCTCACCACCATCACGGTGCTGAACCGCCTGACCGCCAAGCGCATCCTCGAGCGAACGCGCACCGACGACCTCTATCACTACGCGGCGCGTCTCGACGAGACGGCGTTCATGGCCCACGCCTCGCGCCGCGTCGTGGAGGGCATTCTCTCGTTCGGCCCGGACGCCGTTGCCGCCTCGCTCGTTGATGTGCTGGCCGAGCGCGACCCAGCACAACTCGAGGATCTCGCGCGCCTGGTGCGCCGCAAGCTACGCGAGCGCGACGGGGCGTGACGCCAGTCGCGCACGCGGGGTCGGCGGTCCTGCCGCCGCTGGTGCGACGCGAACAGCGCCATCGGCGGCGCGTGCTGCTCTCGTTGGCGGTGTTGCTCTTGTTGAGCATCAGCCCGGTGGTGGGTCACCACCTCATCAGTACCGTGCCCTGGCTCTCCGCGTCGCAGCAGCACCTAGGCATTCTCTGCCTGGTTGCGCTGCACCACCTACTGGAGCCCGTGCATACGGTCTTCCACGCCCTCCTGTACGCCGGTATCGGTTTCGCGGCCTTCGACCGCCTGCGTGCCGCGCGGCGTCACGCGCATGTCATGCGCGCGCTGCCGCTGGAGACGCCGCCCGCTGGAGGCGCTGTGCATCTGGCCGCGTCCAAAGCGGGCCTTAGCGCCGGACGCGTCCGGGTGGTGAACGGTCTTCCCAACCCGGCATTCACGACCGGCTGGTGGCGCCCGAAGGTGTATGTCGCCCGGGACCTGGCACAGCGGCTCACGCAGAACGAGCTGGTGGCCGTTCTTGCCCACGAAGCGGAGCATGTGCGCCGCCGCGATCCGCTGCGCCTCTTCGCCCTGCGCGCCTTGGCCGGCGTCCTCTTCTGGTTGCCGACGATTCGGCGTCTGGCAGATGACCTGTCCGACGAAGCGGAAATCACCGCCGATGACGCCGCTGCCCGGCAGCATGCGCTCCCCTTGGCTTCTGCGATTCTTCGGCTCGCGGGAGCGAATGTAGACGCCACCGAACCGGCTGTCGGTTTTCAACGGACCGACCTGATGGCCCGCCGCATTCGCCGCTTGGCGGGAGAAGACGCCTCGGTTGGTACGCGTGTGTCGGGCGCCTCCATTGGTGCCGCGGGAACCGCGCTGGTGATGGCGTGGGCCTCGGGCCTCATGGTGCTGCACCCGCTCGTGCCAGCCGGCGACCCGTTGTCTCATTGCGAACATCGTGGGTCTTGGGCCATTACGCACCTCATTTGTCCGGGCCTGCAGGAAGCCAGCCCATCAGGTCTGTGCCCACACACGACGCGTCCGCAACCAACCGGAACCCACTGAGGTCCGCAGGGCGCGCACTGCACGCGTTCGAGCCTACCCGCTGATGCCATCCCGGCGTAGTTCATCCGCACTCGCCTCGACCGCCACGGTGCCTGGTGGATTGCGGTACCAGCCGGAATCGCCATCGCGCGGCAACCGCTCCCGAATCTTCAGGATGGTAAACATTCCCCCCATGTCGATGTGGCCGTGCGGGCCGGCGCCGCCGAGCATCGAAATGGATCCATCGGGGATCGGCATCCCCATTTCGGCCATCCCGCCCATGCCGGTCTCACCCATGGTCATGTAGTCCGGGAGCAGCTTCGACGTCAGCGCATCGATCGCCCCGGGATCAGCGCCCACCATGTTCGTGCCGCTGTGTCCCATCTGGTTCATGACGTGATGCGTCATGTGGCAGTGCATGGCCCAGTCACCAGGATTATCGGCGACGAACTCAACGGTCCGTGTCGTTCCAACAGGAACCAGCACCGTGGTCTCCGGCCACTGACCGGCCACGGCGATGTCACCGCCGTCGGTGGCCACAACTCGCCAGCGCAGGCCATGTACGTGGATGGGATGGTGGCTCATCGCGCTCAGGTTGCCGAAGCGGATCCGCACCCGCTCCCCGATCTGCATCTGCAGCGGCTCAGTCGCCGGAAAGGCCTTGCCGTTGAAGGTGAGAATGTTGAAGTCGGTCATCTCATTGGGGTCGGGTCGCGCCGCGCCGATGGGTACCTTCCATTCACTCGAGAGCAACACGAAATCCCGGTCCGGGCGGGCAACCGGATGGCGAGGATGAATGACGAACATCCCCATCAAGCCGAGCCCCTGCTGCACCATTTCGTCGTAATGCGCATGGTACATCAGCGTGCCGTGCTGACGCAGCGTGAACTCGTACTTGAATGTCGCGTTCACCGGAATCGGCGCCTGGCTTAACCCAGCCACCCCATCCATCCCCGCCGGCAGGAGCACGCCGTGCCAGTGGACGCTCGTTGGCTCGGGGAGCTTGTTAGTGACGTAGATGCGCACACGATCACCTTCGACCGCTTCGATGGTCGGCCCCGGTGTCCGCCCGTTGTACCCCCAGCACGTGACACGCAGACCCAGCGCGAAGTCATGGGTGAATGCTCCGGCCGTGAGGTGGAAAACCTTCACGCCGTTGACCAGCCGAAATGGGAGTGTTGTCCCGTTAGGCGTGACCACGGGGGTGTAGTCGACACCTGGACGGCCCGGCGGCATCCTTCGCGCGTCAGGTAGCGGCGGTGGCAGCGCTGGCGTCTCCAGTTCAGCAGGCGTTGCCTGCACAAGCTCCGGCCGCGCCCCCATGGCCAACGCCCCGCCAGCGATGGCCGCGGCACCCTGGCGCATCATGTCTCGCCGGGAGAGTGTGGTGCCTTCCGGCTTGCGATCAATACTGGTCATCGTCTGTTCCTCGTCCATCAGCGTGTCCTGCGGGTCGGCAGCGTGCCACCCACCGCCCACTCGAGCGCCGTATACGCGAGCCAGTAGTCGTGCAGGGCATCGAGATACAGACGGCCCGCGTCGAGCTCGGCCTGTTTCGCCTGCAACAGTGCGAATACCGAGGCATCCATGGCGTTCACGTGGCGCTGCAGTTCGTCGAGCACGCGCCGGCGCAGCGGCAGCACCACGGTGCGCAGGTGTTGTGCTCGCCGACCGGCGCTCCGCACCTGGGCAAGTTGCGTACGCACCTGCGCGTGCACGTCCACCACGAGCGCGTCGTGCTGCGCGACGCGCTGACTGAGTTGAGCACGGGCTCGTGCAATCGCGCCGCCACCTCGGTTGAACAGCGGGAGTGGGATACCCCCAGTCGGGCCGGCGAAACGTCCATCGGGCTCGCGTTCCAGGAAGACGCCGATCGTGCCGTCCGCCAGCAGGCGAAAGCGCTGGTCGAGTCCCAGGGCGCTGGCAGCGGCACAGGCGCCATCGCGCGCGGCAGCCACGTCGAGGCGCTGGGCAAGCGCGAGCGAGTCGAGGGCGTCTACCGGCCAGCTGATCGTGCCGGGATCCCGTAGTCGCTCGGCAATCGTCCAAACGGTGTCACCAACTCCTGCTCCCATGAGGCGTCCCAGTTCCGCGCGGGCCGTTGCGAGTGCGCCTTCGGCCTCGACGACGTCGGCGACGCTCTGTTCGGCCATCGCCTGCTCGCCCAGGAGCACGAGCGCTGGCACGTTGCCCGCCTCGCGCAGGGCCTTCGCCGCACCGGCGGACGCCGCAGTTGCAGCCGCGAACGTCGTGCGGAGCTCCAGCACCTGCTGGGCATGCTGGACGTCGAGATACGCGCGCTGGACATCGGTCATTACGCCGAGCACCGCATCGGCCACGCGTTCTTCGGTGCTCGCCAATTCCGCGGCGGCCACCCGTCGGCGCAGCGGCAGCTGGAGTGCGCGGACGAACGAGAAGCCGACGCCGACATTCGAGACGGCAGTGCCGGTGCGTGGAAAGCCGTACAGCAGGTCGAGCACGGGGTTGGGGAACGTCGCCGCCTGCCACAGCTCGGCCTGCGCGATGCCGACCTCGGCGAGCGTCGCCCGCATGCGAGGATTGCGCACCATCGCCAGACGGGTTGCGATCTCCGTGTCGAGCGGCCCCGGGGGGATCGCCACCGCGGGCTGGCCGCCCGAGTCGATGGCAACCCAGGAAGGCTGAACGCCAGTGCGGTCGGTTACCATGGCGGCGACACCGTCCGATCCGCGGTGCACGGCGGGGGGCACGCAGGCGGCACTCGTCAGGACAGCGGCAATGGCGACGCGGCGCAGCGGCGCCGACCAGAAGCGCGACAAGCAGGGGGGCGTGAGTACCATAGTTTGACGACGGGTAAAATTACGGGTTCGTGCAAGCAAAACGGTTGCGGGCGCAGAGTCAACAAGCGCGCGGCGATCCGCTGCGTGTCGCTGTCTATTGGCGCGCGCCGCCGAGGAGAGCAAGCGGCCCGTCTCAACTTCCAGCGCGGCGAGCCAGACAACGTGACCATCGTGCCCGGGCGCACCATCACCACGGGTGTGCGGCTCTCGTTCTACTAGAAAATACCGAAAAGGGTGCCGGCCTTGGGAGTCAATGGATGCCATGGCTTTACGAACGGTAAAATACGATGTAGATTTGTCGAAGTTACCAGGTTGGTCCACGGCAGGCGAACGCGAGAGAACGCTTGGCGCCATCACGGAAGACCGCGGGGACTCATCCGACGCTGGATACGGTTCGGCTCTCCGCCGAGGGCCTTGCCAACGCGCTGGGCGATCTCGAATCGCGATCCTGCGAGTCGTCTGGACCATGGGGCGTTCAGCCACGGCCCGCGAGATTCACGCCCACGTTGTACGAGTGCATGCCGTGTCGCCACTGACCACCATCACTTCCCCTTCCTGAGTCCCCCAATGCCAATGCCGATCATCCGCACGTGTCGTTCGTTCCTTGCGGCGTTCCTGTTCCTTTCGGTTCCACTTGGGGCCCAAGCTGCGCACACTGCGCACGCGGCACCTACCGCGCGAACATCCGACGGCGGAGAAGCCGCGAAGGTGACAGCGACGCTTCTCGCCGTCTTCGCGGCTGCCGAGCGGAATGACATGAAAGCGCTCGATTCCCTGTATGCCGGCGACAGTCTGACCGTCTTCGAGGGCGCTGGGGTGAATCGCGGATGGACCGACTACCGCGACCATCACCTCGCTCCCGAACTTCTGGAGATGAAGCACTTCCAGTACCGTCCCGCCGATCTTGAGGTTCACGTGGACGGCGGAACCGCGTGGGTACTCTTTCGGTATACACTGAAGGCGGAAGTGAATGGTCGAATGATCGATGCAGTAGGCCGCGGCACGGCGATTCTCGAACGGCGAGGATCGCGCTGGGTCGTGCGACACACGCAGACGGGCAGTCGCGCGCGCCGGCCAACGGATCCGGCCTGAACGAATTGCAGCGGATCTGGCGATGTCCGTCACGAACAATGTCAGTTCCAACGGCCCCTGAAGTTGGGTCCGTAATCACATATTTTACGCTTCATAAAATCCGCGCGGCGCGGCTCGCCGGCCCCATCATCATGAGGAATCAATGTTGCAGCTCCGCAGACCCAGGTCGTTCGCGTTCGTGCTTCCGCTCGCGCTCGTGCTCCCCTTTCGCTCGGCGGCGGCGCATCCGCGCTTGTTGCGGGCGGTGCCAGCCGCCGAGAGCCACGTGGAGACCATGCCGTGCGCGTTGTCTCTCACGTTCAACGAGGACCTGACGATCGCATTGAGTCGGCTCACGCTGCTCGATCCCGCTGGAAAGCCGGTTGCGCTTGATACCCTGCGGTTTGCACCGCAAGACACCAAGACGTTGAGCGCGAAGATACTCGGCACGATGCCGGCGGGCCGATATACGGTGAAGTGGCAGGCGGCGGGTGCGGACGGTCACCCGATGCGGGGGCAATACACGTTTGTCATCGATGCTGGCCCAGTCGACTCGACAAAGCAAGCGACCGATAGGTTGACGCTGGGAGACGGCGAGTCTTCGCCGCGGAGTGGGACGTCCCGGCCCCGCGCGCCTGGCGTGCGATGATCACGCCGGCGGTGTTCGCCTTCAGCATGCTGCGTCAGGTGCCCATCGAGTCGTCGTTCGGGGTGGAGTCCCCGGCATACGTGGCGATTCGCGCGATTCTCTCGATTGCCCTCGTGTGCCTGCTCGGCATCCTTGCCCTGCACCTAGTGGTCTGGCCGCGTTTTGCGCGGAAGGCGACCACCAGCGGGGTGGCAACGACGGACGCGGTTACGCTGAAGGCGATCGGCTGGGCGACGACACTGCTGTGGATAATCGGCGCAACGACAGTCGCTAGATTGATCGCGCAGTACGCCGTGTTCTTCGGCGTCGATGAGGCCTGGACGCGCTCGTCACTCTCTGCGCTACTGTTGCACTCGGGCTGGGGGCGAGCCTGGTGGCTGGCGCTTGGCTCGACCGGCGTCGGGCTCTGGGGGACGTACCGAATTCGCCGGGCTCGAGCGCACGGGTGGACCGCACTCACGGCGGCGGCGTTCGCCTTGGCCGCGAGTGTCGCAATGTCAGGTCACGCGGCGGCGGCAACGACGGTCGCGATGACCGTCCATACGCTGCACGTAATCGGGGCCGGCGGCTGGATCGGCGGTCTTGGTGCGTTGATGTTCGTCGCGGTGCCGACTGTGCTGCGGTCGGGCGGCGAGGAGCGGCATCAGCATGTGGCGGGTCTGGTGAGCGCGTTCAGCCCGACGGCGCTAGGCTTTGCCGGACTGCTGGTCATCACGGGGGGGATCGCTGCGTGGCGCAACATTGGCTCCGTGGCCGGGCTCTGGCAGGAACCGTACGGACAGGTGCTGCTGGTCAAGCTTGCCCTGTTGTCGGTTGCTGCCGGAACCGGCGCGTACAACTGGAAACGGGTGCTGCCGAATCTGGGGAGCGACACCGCCACTGCCCGTCTTCGTAAATCCACAACACTTGAGCTGGCGGCGGCGCTCGTGGTGCTTGTGGTAACGGCCGTGCTCGTTGCCACGCCAATGCCGAGTGAAATGATGGATGCGATGGCACCGTGACGGTCCGCGATGCCGATTACATCCCGGCTTTGGCGTACCACTGGCTGACGCCACTCTACGACCGCGTGGTTGCCGTCACCACGCGAGAGCGGGAGGTGAAATGCGCGCTGATTGTGCAGGCGGCGATCAGGCCCGAACACGTCGTGCTGGATCTGGCGTCTGGCACGGGAACACTGGCGCTGTGGATCCAGCAGTCCGCGCCCGGCGTCTCCGTGGTCGGGGTGGATGCCGATCCCGCCATGATTGCCATTGCCACCACGAAGGCACACCGGACCGGGCTCGTTGTCTCGTTCGTCGAGGGAGTCGCTGAGAACTTGCCATATCCGGCGGGGCAGTTCGATCGTGTCGTCTCGAGTCTCTTCTTCCACCACCTATCCCCGGCAGACAAGGCGCGCGCGGTCCACGAAGTGTGGCGTGTGCTCAAGCCCGGCGGAGAACTGCACGTTGCTGACTGGGGGCCGGCGAGCAATCCGTTGATGCGTGGAGTGTTCGTCTTCGTTCAGTTGCTGGACGGGTTCACGAACACACGTGACCACGCCGCCGGACGGCTCGGCACGATTTTCGAAGAGGGAGGCTTTGAACGGGTGGCCATGCACCAGCGGTTCAGTACGCCGCTCGGCACGCTGGCGCTATACAGTGCCGCGAAACCAGGATAGTGACGTCATCGACTTCAGGGGTCGCTGACGATCGCGGTCTCGACGGGCATTCACGCTCCATCGGATCCGGCGTGCGAGCGAGCGACGGGACTTGTGAACATCGATCCGCGTGGCATCCTTTACCTGGTCGGTGGAGCCGGGCTGTTCTCGGCCAATAAGCTGCAATCCGGGCTCTCCGCTGGCGCGGGGCTCACCGTACCTGTAGGCCGGCGCCTTCGCGGGTTTGCGGAAGCGCGCTGGCTCGGGCCCCTCGGTAGCCGAGCCGTGGCCTCGTGGGTTGTGCCGATCACCATCGGCCTCCGTTAGTGAGGCTCAGTTCGAGTCCTTCTTCGCGCGTGCATAGTGGTCGATCCTCGTTTGATCGCGCTGGCGAGCCTCAAGTGTCGTTGGTTCCGTTCGTAGCTGCCACCACTTCGCCATATATTCTCTAGGTCGACAGTGTCAGGTATGACATGCTGGTCGTCGCTACCTCTCCGACGACCGAATTGTCATACCTGAAACTGTAGTGCTAGAGGAGTCTGGATGTCCCGTGTGCTCGCGTCGATTTACGACCGCTGGATGCGCCCCGCCGAAGCGGCCTGCCTCGTTGAATGGCGCGCCGAGCTCGTGCGCGGACTCACGGGCGAGGTGCTCGAGGTTGGCGCCGGGACCGGCGCGATGCTCACGCACTATCCCCTGACGATCTCTCGGCTAGTCCTCGTCGAGCCCGATCGCCACATGCGGCGCCGACTCGAAGCGAAGTGCCGTCGCATGGTCCTGCCGACCTTCGAGGTGAGTGACGCGACGATCGACCGACTTCCGCTGTCCGATGCGTCGCTGGATGCAGTGGTCTCAGCGCTGGTTCTCTGCTCGGTCCCATCGGAGCACACGGCGCTTGCCGAGATCTTTCGCGTGCTTCGGCCAGGCGGCCGTCTCTTCTTCCTCGAGCACGTGGCCGCGGATCGCCTGTCCTCGCGTTTCGCGTGGCAGCGTCGTCTGGAGCCCGCATGGCGATTCTGCTCCGGGAATTGTCACCTGACGAGAGACACCGAGCATGCCATCGGGGCGGCGGGATTCCAGGTCGATCACATCAGACGTGAGAGCATGCGCAAGTCGGTGCCCTGGATCCGAGCGAGCATTCGCGGGTCGGCGCGCAAGCCAGTGTCTTAGATGCAGTGGCGGCGCACCGCAACCTAAGCGCGCGCGCCGCCGAACGCCGCTAGATGTGGTTGATCAGGAGGTTGTTCACAGGTGGTAGCGGCACCAAGCTGGGGTTGTTTGGACTCTCAACCGGCAACCGCCAGAGGACCTGTGAACATCCACGCGTACGCGCTGGCGAGACTGGAACGGCATGTTCACGGTGGCATGACCCACCGGCACGCTGAGCGACACCGTGGTGTCGTCGAAGAAGCGAACGCGCTACTTCATCACACTCATTAGCATGTCGTACTCCAGCGAAGCGCAACTCCACGATACCCGATTGGCAGCTGCAGCTAGGTCGTGCAGGGCAGCGCTTTTATTCTCCGCGCGTCCTCGCAGAGGCGCTGCCAAGCGAGAGCCGATGAAGTCAACCTCTCGACCAATGACCGACAGATTCTGAGACGTGACGGGGTCAAACACAGCGCTGCTGTGAATCGTCAGCGCACCGATTCGCCTGCCCAGCGCCGTCATCTGCTCAGCTACGATCTTCGCATCCACGGACCGAAAGAGCGCAGTTGTTGCTGGCGGCACCGTCGCAATCATGACTGCTTGCGCCGCACTATTCGCGAGCGTAAGGCAGTCGTTCAGGAGAGGCACGACCTGTCCAACGAGTTGACGACGCTCAGCGTATTGTCGCTCCTCTCTCTTTGTGTATCCTTGATATCCGCAGTTTGCTGTCTGCGTAACCAGCGCGGACGCGATGATTGGGAATGCCTGTGCTCGCCACCAGCTCTTTCGTGCTCGTTCCCGCTTCTGATGCAGAGTGTCGTGCCGTGTCTTCGCAAGGAGGATGTCAACCTTCGCCAGCGCTGAGGTGACAGTGCCTGACGTCACTTACGTGGGATGGACACCACGACCCAATCCTGTAGCTTATTAATGAACACCTAATATTATTGTTACATAGCGTGATAGCGCCACCCATCAGAAGGAGGCAATCTTGGTTTCGGGAACTTGATGGGAAACGCCCAGCAAGAGTGCCGTTGCAAGCCTTAGCAGTTGCCGCAATGTGAGCAGGTGCAGCGCACGCCAATCGGAGTCGACCAGATCCAGGAAACTTCAGACGTGACGCGACCGAGCACCAAGCGGATTGGACTTACGAGGGCTCCAGAGGTATTGAGAATGCGACTGGGAGAGTTCAGAGCGCGGCGCGCGGGTGTCGCCGGCATAGCCGGGGTCGCGGCGGTTCTTGTCGCCGTGGTCAGTTGTACGGAGCGCACGTTCACTCAGCCGTCGGATGCCCCTGTGCGAGAGGTAGCTGTCGCGCGCACAGGCAGCGGAGCGGATGTTGCGCTCGCGTCCTGCTCGCCCGTCTGCGAACTCTGGAACTCGGCCATACCCCTTAGGCTGGCGGCCGCGCCGGCTGACAGCGCGGGTCTGCCCATCCCCGTTGCGTGGATGACAGTCGCCCCCGGCGAAGCAAGTACGCTGACCTTACATCTGACCTTGGCTGATGGCGTTGATGCGGGCCTGGAGCCTGAGAGTCTGATCGTTGCGGGGCCGACGTGGAACCGTCGGGTGGCGCTCCGGCGCGCGCCCGAGGTCATGACGGTCCTCCTTCCGGCCGATTCAACGGAGATGCCTCTCATCGTCAGTTTGGCGCGAAGGTTGCCGGCACCGCGGCTCGACGTGACGCGATTAGCGCTCGAAGCCTCCCTGGCTCGACCGGTACGCCGTTCGTTCGCGCCCTTCGTGGACGCCGTTGACGCCTCGACCGCGATCAGAGCGGGTCTCGTGGCAGCGGTAAGCCCCTCGTGTCTCGTTTTGCATCCGAGTCCGCCACCGTGCTTTGGCGTCGGAATCACGCTCGATCCGAACGAAGACGATGGCCCTTTTGGCGGCTTTCAGTGGGCGCCGGGGACGGGCATCATGCAGCCGGTCAGCGTGACGTTCAGCCGCCCGGTGGGCAGCGTGCTGGTGGTGGTTCTTGATCCGACGTACAGCGGGAATACGGTAACGGCCTTCGACTCTGCCGGTGGCGTGATCAGCACGCAGGCCGTGCCATTTAGCGGCGTGCCGGGCGTGTTCACAATTAGAGCCGTCGGGTTCACTGGTCGCATAAAACGACTCCTTCTCGTACCTGCTCCATTGGAATACGTCGCGTATCGACTGCTCGTAACGCCGGATGCGGCGCCCTCGGCCGACGTGATCTCGCTGGTGCCGATCGGAGGAGATTCCCTGCCGCCGTCGGGAACACGGGTCACGGCATTTGGGGAATCACGTCGCCAGATCGAGGTTCAGGTGCGGACGACAGCGGGGGCGCCGGTTGTGGGGCGCACCGTCAACCTCGCCGTCGTAATTGATTCCATATCCGGCGGACACACCCACGACCATCCTAACCCGCCAACGGCGCGCGGCGCTCGACCGAAAGGCCATTTTGCCGGAGCCGGTCCGGTCGTCTCCCTCGTGACCGGCGCGGATGGGAATGTGCGGACGACGTACGTCGCCTCCATCGTCGGTGGGACGGAACGCATCCGCGCCAATGCCCAGGGCGCTGATTCAACCGACCTTCGCTTGGTTCTCGCCGTGCCAGGAAGCGTGCCCGTCCGACGCAGCGGGAGCAACTACTTGATTGTTCCGACTAGCAACCATTTCCCCGCGGACAGTTTCGCTCAAGATGGCGTGATCGAGGCAACGGTGGATCTATTCGCGCGGTACTTGGAGCTCAATCGGCAGTTCGCCACTCAGTATCCCTTCGTCGGCGACCGGGGAAGGTTTCTCTTGAGTGCGCTCGGATTGCCGCGAGGCGGTCTGTACGACTACAAGGCGACATGGGCGCCGCCGCATGCGAGTCATCGCGAGGGTCTCGATGTAGACTTCAATGACGTCACCGATGGCGGCGCGGAGTCAGGGCCCACTGCGGAGCGGCGCATGAAGCGTCTGTGCGAGCAGGTCCGATACAACGGTCGTGCCCTGAGTTGCGTGCTCGAACTCCCAAGGCGGCCGGGGCAGCATTTTCATATCGACTTCGAACGGAGTTTTCAATGACGCTCGCCAAGCTCTTCGGAGGTGCGACTGGGACGGTCCTGATCGGGCTCTTGATGCCTGCGCTACTGGCTGCCCAGGTCGGATCTCAGCGTCGGGACCCCGTAAACGGCATCGTGTACGTGCGCGTGCTGCTCGACGATGGCTCGTTTGGTGAAGTGCGGGTCACGCCGGCGGATCGCATCAATGCAGACGTCATCCCTGAGGTCACGAAGCTTGGCGGAGGTGCGTGGAAGTACCGGTTTCTGGTGCGGGTACGCGCCGGCAGCCCGCAGCGTCTGATGTTCTTCGAGTTGCCGTGTCCGGAAGGCGCCGCCATCCACAACATCCAGGGTCTTGGGTTCAGCGCGCGCGAGGGCACGTGGAACGCGGTGGCGCGGCAGCAACTCACGGGTGACCGATCGATCTGCGAGGCCACCGGACCGGAACTATCGCCCGGGGATTCGCTCGTGGTGACATTTGAGAGTGCGAACCTGCCGGGCTTTGATGCGCTACACGCCATCGGCGATGCCCCCGATGCGGTGTGGCCTTGCGACGAATGTGCGAGTGACCCCAGGAACAGGCCGGCACGCGCGGTCATCGATTCACTCGACGGTACCCGTGGCGGCTGGGCCGTGGTCCAGAGTCTGAGCCCACGGCGGCCGCCCGGTGCAGCGTCGACGCCGATCGAGACCTTGCATCTCCTGAACGGAGATCTCGCCTACGCCTGTGGGCCGCTCGCAGCCATCGGACCGTCCGGCATCTGTCAGAGTCTCCAGGCCAAACTCAACGCGATGGACGCCTCCCTCACGCGCGGACAGGTATCGGCGACGGTCGGTGCGTTGGGCGCATTCGCGGCCGAACTCGACGCGCTTCGAGGAGAGCATATCACGGCGTCGGCGTACGCCGTGCTGTCGGTGCTGACCACGCATCTGCGCGACCAGCTGTCGCCGTAGCGTGGTGCTCGAGAGGCTATGGCGACAGGAAGGCCACTCGTTCGATACTTGGGTTGCTGAGCGCGACGGCAGCAGCCAAGATGACGCAGCCGGCTTCGTGTGCCGCGGCGCACGTCGTCCAACAGGCGTCTCCGTCAGGTATTAACGGCGAGCTCGTCGTTCGGTAGCGATTCAAAGTCCTCCTGCCCGTCACGGACCTCGCCGTGCAGCGCGCCGAACCGGCTGGCAACTCGCCGAGGCGGCGGCCGAAGCGACCCCGCACGGCATGCAACGCTTGGTCGCGAGTGCGGCGTGGGACGTCGACGGAGTCCGCGATGATCTGCGCCACTACGTCGTGCACGCGCTGGGAGCCAAGGACAGCGTGCTGATCGTCGATGAAACGGGGTTTCTCAAGAAGGGCACCAAGTCGGCGGGCGTGCAACGCCAGTATAGTGGCACGGCCGGCCGCATTGAGAACGGTCAGATCGGGGTCTTCCTCGCCTACGCCACCGCACGGGGCCACGCGTTCGTGGATCGCGAACTCTACCTCCCGGAATCGTGGATCGCCGACCGGCGGTGGTGCCGCGAAGCCGGGATTCCCGACGCCGTGGCGTTTCGCACGAAGCCGCAGTTGGCGCAGGGCATGCGGGCGCGCGCCTTCGCCGCGGACCTGCGACCGGCGTGGATCTTGGGCGACGCCGTCTACGGCAATGATCGCGCGCTTCGATTGTGGCTGGAGGCGCAGCAGCAGGCCTTCCTCCTGGCCATTCGGTCGGACGAACGCTTGTGGGTCTGGTGGCACGGCGCCCCGCGGCAAATGAAAGTCGGCGCCGTGGCGGACGCGCTGCCCGCTGCGGCATGGGCGCGGCGCAGCGCGGGGGCCGGCAGCAAAGGCGCCCGGACCTACGACTGGGCCCTGGTGCCCCTCGCCCGCGTCGGCGCCGACGGCCAGCACGCCCTGCTGGTGCGCCAGCATCTGATCACGGGCTACCGCGCCTACTACGTCGCCTTCACGCCCCGGCGGGTCACGCTGAGCACGCTCGTGCAGGTCGCCGGTCGACGGTGGGCCATCGAACAGGGATTTGAAACAAGCAAGCAAGAGATCGGCCTCGATCAGTATGAGGTGCGCACCTACGCCGCCTGGTATCGCTTTATGACGCTCACGCTCTACGCCCACGCCTTTCTCGCGGCGATGCGCGCGCGGCAAACGCCGCGAAAAAAGGGGCTCCGCCCGGCACGACGCATGTCGAGTTGAGCGTGCCAGCGATTCAGCACCTCTTGGCCCGCCTCGTCTTCCAGCAACGCCCGCCGGATCCCCACCGCGTCATTGCGTGCTCCCGCTAGCAACGCCACCATCAAGAAGCCGCCCGTCGGGCGCGCTTCCGCACGCACAGACATGACCCGCAACTGTAGTACTAGGAAGCCGTGGGACCCATTGCAGAGTGCGAGTCCCTTCACGGCGCCTTTTGTGGAACGCATGTGGCCCCGGACAGCTCCGATTCGGAACAGACCAAAAAAGAGACGCAACGCCTTATACCACAAGGTGTTGCGTCTCAGTCGGGGCGAGAGGATTTGAACCTCCGACCTCCTGCTCCCGAAGCAGGGGACGCCAAGGTAAGTGCCGGTAATGACGTGAGTTATGCGCAGAGCGGTGCGTTGTTTCCGCAGATTGCACAGAGGGCAAGAACGCAGTCTGTGCTACTTGTGGGCTCGGTGTGGCCCCGCTCGCCCAACACGGATTCGCCCGCCCGTTACGCCAGTGACGGCACCCCCCGATATGGCAAGTTGACGTCTCCTGCCGCGAAGAATGCGCGCCGACGGACAATTACCGGTCGTCGTGATTTATGGGTCGCTGCCTGCGAGTCGACTGTTCCGACTCGAGGCGCAGAGCGACGGTCCGCTCCGTCACCCGGCAGCGTCGCGTTGCCCTGGCGTCGCGCTTCGCCGATACGGATGTCCTTCGTCCATACAGGTGAACGAAGTGTCGTCGAGCGTCGAAATCATGGGCGCAGGCCAGATTCTGCTGGATCAGCGACTTCGGGATCGCAGGTCAGCTGCCGTGCCCTCGTCGTACGGCGTCAAGGCGCCGACCTAACTCCGTCCAGTCGGCCCCGAGCGCCCGGAGCACCCGATCGACGGAATCCACGCGAGGGTGGCGCCGGTTCTGTTCCACCAGCCCGACGAAGGTCCGATGAACCCCGGCACGATCTGCAAGCGCTTCCTGGGAGAGGCCTGCTTCCAGGCGGAGCGCCCTGAGGCAGGGGCCGATTGGAAGGCGACTCGGACGCCGGATGGGCATGACGATGTATCTCACAGTGTCGCGAATTCGTCTACAGACAAAAGAGCGACAGACAAAACACAGCAATTCAACTTGTCCCGTTACTGTCTGTCCATCGTCCGACACCTTCTGCTGAGGAGGGTCCAGTGGGCGACGAGTCGTTTCTCGGGTTGCTGCGGGCATCGGCAGCTATCGTCGGTCGAGAATCGGCGTTCGCACAGCGCGCGATGGTGGTGGCGGCCGAGGCAATTGTCCGGCGCACGCTGGCGCGATGGCTCGGCGGTGTGCTCGTCAATCGAGGCCTGATGGATGACGTCGTGCAAGAGGTGCTCCTGCGCCTATGGATCAACCGGGCAAAGTGCCGTGCGCAATGCGAGGCCGAGGCGGTCGGTTGGGTCACGGCGATCGCGCGCTGTACCGCAGCAGACGCGCTGCGCCCAGAGTGGCGAATGCCCACAATCTCTGTCGAGATGGAGAACGCGTGGCCATCGCCGGCGGATGCCGAGGATGACGACGCTGGGCTGGCGGGCCGCATTGCCTGGCTCTCCTGGACGCTGCGCGAACAAGACTCAGCAATCCTGTGGCACCGCCTCGTGCTCAACCAGGAGTGGCGTGCCATCGGTGCGAGTCTCGGCATCTCGTGGACAGCTGCTCGACGGCGATATCAGCGGGCAATCGTGCGCCTTCGCGCCCTCGCAGTTGTCGATCCGCAGCTCCGACGAATGTTCGGCGGTCCAACGACGCCGAACTCGATCAGCGCGCAGCTGGATCAGCCTGCCCGAACGCCTCGCCCTGAGCGCGTGCACAAACCGTAGGAGACCACCTTGGAACGCCACGACGCCGAGCGTCTCGACGGGCATCTCATGGGATGGTTTGAAACAGGCACGGAGGGAGTCTACTGGTCCTTCGTGACCGACTGGGACGCCAAGGTACGCTCGTACGACAACCTGTACGTCTTGGAGGAGGGCGACATACTGACGATTATCAACGAGGACGGTTCCGTCGCCTGGCACGGCACGATCTTGTGGGACTGGCAACGGCGTCGAATGAGGTCGCCGTTCAATCCCGATCGGATTCAACAAGAAGTCGGCGGTTTGTGGGTGCATGGTCTCCAGCGCGGCGTCAATGCCGAAACCTGGGCTGATTACTTCATGGGGCACGAGTTGCTACTGCCGACGATTCGACGGGAACGTCGAGCAGGGCCTCTTCGTGCCGTGCTAATTCGGTCGGAGCTTGACCCGAGATAACGTCGCTTGGAGGGGTCAGAGCGCCCTCGATCCCACCGGCGTCCGTAAGAGCGCGTTGTAAAACGTGATTGGTGATCGTCCGTGAGGCCTGGAACCTCTCGTCGACGACGCGCTCTGGGCGGTCGTAGAGCCGAAGCTGCCCAAGGAACGGAAGCCAGGCAAGCCGCTTGGGAGACCCCTCGTGAGCAACAACCAAGTCTTCAGGGGCATCCTGTTTGTGTTGCGCACCGGGCTGCCGTGGCAGTTGCTCCCCCTGGAAATGTGGTGCGGCGGCGGGTCGACGCGCTGGCGCCGATTCCGCACCTGGACCAAACGCGGCATCTGGCGTTGCATTATTACGATAACCGACTATGTTCATCGTAATCGGAGGCCTGATGCACGAAGTCGAACGCGAGATTCTGCTGTCGTTCTGGAAGGTCCACATCCTCCACCACGCGGGGGAGGCGCCGATCATCGGACAATGGGTGATCCGGGAGCTGCGCCGGCATGGCTACGAGGTCAGCCCCGGCACGCTCTACCCCCTGTTGTCGCGCATGGAGCAGCGCGGCTGGCTGCGCTGCCGAGTGGATCCGCACGGCGGCCTGCGGGCGCGCAAACGATACACGCTCACCGCCAAGGGCCGGACCGTCCTGGCGTTGCTGCGTCAGCAGGTCGAGGAGCTGCACCGCGAGGTCGTGCTTGGCGTCGAGGAGGACCCCCAACCATGACATCGTCGCTGCTGCGGTACGACCTGCTTCGTACGCGCGCCGGGCGGTTCCTGCTGCGTTCGCCGGCATTCCCGATCGCGCTCCAGGCGATGGCGCTCGCGGGGGTGATCACCCTTATCGGTGTCGGCGTCGGAATCGGCGCCGACCGGCCGGCCGTCGAACTGATGACCCTGCGGAAGACCAACCTCTCCACGCTGGTGATCTGGGGGCTCTGGTGGCCAGGAATGATCGCCGTGGCGGTCACATTCGGTCGGGCGTGGTGCACGGTCTGTCCGATGGAGCTCGTCAACCGCGTCGGCAACACGCTCGCCCGCACGGTCGGATGGCCCACGGCGCACCTCAGCCGGTTCCTGCGCACCGGATGGATGATCGTCCTGATCTATCTCGCGCTCCAACTCCTCGTCGCCGGACTCTCGATTCACCGCGTGCCGCACCTCACGGCAGTCTTCCTCATGGTGTTGCTCGGTGGCGCGTTCGCCACCGGGCTCGTCTTTCGCGAGCAGCGGTCGTTCTGCAAGGCCTTCTGCCCAGCTGGGGCGCTCCTCTCGGTGTATGGTCGCAGCACGCCGTTCCAGCTTGAGATGCGCGACCCGGCAGTCTGCGCCCGGTGTCTGACGAAGGACTGTGTGCGCGCCGAGCACCGCCATCGGTTCGACCGCCGGAGCTGCCCGTCGTTGCTGCGTCCGTTCGACCGAACGGCGTCGGACGGCTGCGTGCTCTGCCTCCAGTGCGCGAAGGTTTGCCCGCACGACAATGTCGGCGTCGGACTCGTCGCCCTCCGAGCGCCGATCCGCCGCCGGGTCCTGCTGCGGCCATTCGAGGCGGCGTTCGTCATGGTCGCCCTCGGTTTCGTTTCCCACGAGGTAGTCGGCGAGGTCGCCTGGCTCGAAGCAGGCTTCCACTTCGTCCCCACGGCGATGTCGGCGTACGTGCCTTTCGTTTCGTTCGGCTGGCTCGAGGCGCTGTGGTTTCTCGCGCTGTTTCCGATGGCGGTGTGGGTGGTGATTGCGGCGTTCGCGCAAGTGCTCGGGCACCGACAGGGTTTGCGGAGCGTGCTCCTGGCGGCAGCAACGGGTGCGGCCCCGGTGGTGGCGATCGCGCACCTCGCCAAGGCCGCGGCGAAGGTGGCCGCCTGGGGCGGATTCCTGCCGCTGGCGCTTCGGGACCCTTACGGCGCGGGCACGGCGCAACGGCTCGGCGATCATGCGCTGGCCTACCCTCCTGAGCTGCTGAGCCTGCGCGTGGTCGGGTGGGCGGTCTTGCCGGTCCTGGCGCTGGTCGCCTGGAGAGCGTGGCGCTGTCGTCGGGAACTGGCATCCGACGCCGTCCCGGGTGTTGCGGCGGGCGCCTTGGGCGCGTCGCTGCTGTTCTCCACCGTGCTGACCATCTGGAGCTGGAGTGGCCCTTGATCGCGCGCGGCTTTGGTATTGACCCACGCATGCGTCACACCTCTCGCCGCATCGCCAGCAACTTCAGCAGGAGTACGTGATCATGAACCACCATTCCGCGCCGCTGGTCCTTCTGCCCCCCCTTCGTGTCCGCATACGCCGTGCGTGCTCACCCCGACAGACCCGAGCCGCCGTCGCGGCAGTCCTGACCGCGCTCGCGTGTGCGTCCTGCTCGAAGGCAAGCGACGCGTCCCCTGGAGGGCAGGGTCGCGCAGCGGCTGACGCCAGCGGAACTTCGCCCGCCTACGTGCCGCGGGTGCGCCCCATCACCGTCACGACGATTCCGTTACTGGTGCGCGAGCAGCAACAAGTGTTCCCTTTCCTCAAGGAGAGCTTCGCCAAGGGCGGCGTGCTCGACGGTCACGAGGTGTATGCCTTCTCCCCCTCCACCATCGCCGTGGTGGTCGGCGACACGATCCACTTCACCTTCGTCAATCCGGAGGACGATCCACACTCCTTCGTCCTGCCTGACTTCTCGGTATCGTTGCCCGGGCAGACCACGACGACGGCGACATATGTGGCCAAGCGGCCCGGGATCTTTCCGATTGTCTGCGCGATTCAGGGTCACATGCCCATGATGTCTGGCCAACTCGTTGTGCTCGCGGCGGCGGCGGTGGCGAGTCCCTCGCCGTGATCGCCGCGGGCGACGACGCCAACCGCGTCCGGCGAACACCGCGCGCCGTGTCGGGGGCGACGCTGCGGCCGCCTCGCACCGACGGCACGACGTCCCTACGCGAGTTGGCGCAGGTCTTTCTCCGACTCGGCGCCGTGTCGTTCGGCGGCCCCGCCGCGCATATCGCGATGATGGAGGACGAAATCGTGCGCCGCCGGCAGTGGATGGCTCGCGAGCAGTTCCTCGACCTGGTTGGTGCGACCAACCTCATTCCCGGACCGAACTCGACCGAGCTCGCAATCCACATCGGGCACGCCCGCGCCGGTTGGCCAGGGCTTGTGGTCGCCGGACTTTCCTTCATCGTGCCCGCCGTTCTGTTCGTGACGCTGATCGCATGGAGCTACGTCCGCTTCGGCGCGCTGCCGGCGATGGGTGGCGTACTGTACGGGGTAAAACCCGTCGTGATTGCGGTGGTCGTGCAGGCCCTCGTGGGGTTGGCGCGGACGGCGCTGAAGACGCGCCTGCTAGTCGCCGTCGGTGGCGCCGCGACGCTCGCGGCGGCGCTTGGCGTCACTGAACTGGCCATTCTCTTCGTCGCGGGGGCTGGCATGGTGCTCGCCGGAGGCGCGGATCGAATGCATCCATCGGATCCTGCCGATGGCGAGCGGCTGACTGCCTTGGTGCCGGTCACGTTCGGCGGCATCTCGCTCGCCCCACCGGCGGTCGCTGCTCCTCTGGCGACGCTTGCCGCGGCGGTGCCGTTCGGGCTGTGGCCGCTTCTGCTCGTCTTCCTCAAGATCGGCGCGGTGCTGTTCGGAAGCGGCTACGTGCTGCTGGCCTTCCTGCGCACAGACCTCGTGGAACGCCTCGGCTGGCTGACCGAGCGACAGCTCCTCGACGCGGTGGCCGTCGGCCAGGTCACGCCCGGGCCAGTGTTCACGACCGCGACGTTCATCGGCTACGTGGTTGGCGGCGGACCGGGTGCCGCCGTCGCCACGGTCGGCATCTTCCTGCCGGCGTTTGTCTTCGTCGCACTCAGCGGGTGGGCACTCCCGTACCTTCGTCGCTCACCGGTCACCGGTCGGGTGCTCGACGGTGTCAACGTCGCATCGCTCGCCCTGATGGCCGTCGTAACCCTTCGGCTCGGTCGCGCTGCGTTCGTGGATCCCGTGACGGTCGCGCTGGCCATCGTGAGCGCAGTGCTGCTCATGCGGCTGCGGGTGAACGCGACAATCCTGGTGCTGGGTGGGGCGCTCGTGGGCGTCGCCACGGTCGGCATCGGTGGGGCAGCCCCCTAAGAGTGCGTTTCAAAACGTGATTGGTGATCGTCCGTCAGGCTTGAAACCTCTCCTCGACGATGCGCTCTGGGCGGTCGTAGAGCCGATGCTGCCCAAGGAACGGAAGCCGGGCAAGGCGGTTGGGAGACCCCGCGTGAGCAACAACCGAGTCTTCAGGGGCATCCTGTTTGTGTTGCGCACCGGGCTGCCGTGGCAGTTGCTCCCCTTGGGAATGGGGTGCGACAGCGGGTCGACGTGCTGGCGCCGATTCCGCACCTGGACCAAACGCGGCATCTGGCGACGACGCCACGCGGTGCCGTTGCAGGCGCTGGCGTGGGAGGACGAGATCGACTGGGACCGCGTGGCCATCGGTTGTTCGACGGTGGCGGCGAAAAGGGGGGCGACCTCACCGGCCCGAATCCGACGGACGAGGGCCGTCCGGGCTGCACACGCCATATCGTGGTCGACGCCGAAGGCGTTCCGCTCGCCGTCCGCCTGACCAAGGCGAACGTCAACGCTTGTCAGTTGTTCGAGGAGATGCTGGAAGCGATTCCTGCCCTGAAACACCGCGGCCCGGGTCGCCCGCGCCAGCGGCCGGGCAAGGCCCATGCCGACAAAGGCTACGACTTCAAGAAGTGTCGGGACGCCTGCCGGGCGCGCGGCATCAAGCACCGCATCGCCCGCCGGGGCATCGAGTCGAAAGACCGGTTGGGACGCCATCGCTGGGTGGTCGAGCGCACGTTTGCGCGGCTCAACCGGCAACGGCGCCTCATCTTGCGCTATGACCGCTGGGCGTCGCATTACGCAGGCGCCCTGCATCTCGGCTGTGCGCTCATCTGCTGGAACTACCTCGCGAAGTTATGAAATGCGCTCGAAGGGAATTGTCGACTCGGCGGAGACTGGCTGACACGCGGCCCGTCAGCGCGCTATGGCATAGACATGGACCGTCCTCATGCCAGCGTGCGGCTGCGTAACGACCGCTCAATGCAGCGGCAGATCACGTACGGTGGCTGCGCGCGGCAGCCGTCGCCGGTGCGCGCGCCTAAGTCCGTATGCTCTTTCCCAATCCATCGGGACTGCGGTGAGCGCACCGCATCTTGGTGTCACGGGAAAGACCAATGAAACGACCGCGACCGCAAGAGCCCACGATTATCGCCGCCGCGCCCATTCGCGAGCTGACGGAACGTTTTCGCCAGCTGGCCGCGGCCGCACACGACCTCAATCCGAGTAACCCGATGGTCGAGACGCTTCAAGGAGTCTGCCGTGAAATGGACCACGCCTTCAAGCGCGCTGCAGCGGAGGAAGCCTGGCTCTCCGTTGCGGAGGTGTCAGGGAGGCTCGGCGTTTCGGACGAGGCCGTGCGCTGGCAGATTCGCAAAAAGAACCTCGAGGCGGAGAGTGCCGGGAAGCAGTACCGCATCAGCCTGCCGGCGCTTCAGGCCTTTCTTGCCAGCAGCCGTACCGGGCGCGGCGGGAGTTTGTGACGCGTCGCCTCGGGGTTCGCGCCCGTCGCGCGGCCCGCGCCGCGCCGTTCCGCTACTCGTGTGGAGAGCACGGCGCACGCGTCACGATCGAGGAGCGTGCGGATCGATCGGGGCGATTGCAGCTTCGCTACACCGATCCGCGCCGCCGCGGTCGTGATCGCCGGGTAAAGGTCCGCATGACGCTCACGATTCGCGACGCGGCGGGCAAGCCTGTGGAAGCGAAGATCAAACGTGCAAAGCAAATCGCGGAGGCACAGTCCGCGCGATTGGCGGCAGATCGGGCGGGGACTTGGCGGGGGCCAGTCTTCGCCGCACTGACGCTCCGCCAGGGCGTGGACATTGCACTCGCGACGAACCCTGGTGGTGTGTATCTCGGTGCTGCGCGACAGCATGCGGACGCTGCACGGCTCGTGCGTCGTCTCATCCACGACTTCCTGCCGGAAGATGAACTTTGGGACGCGGTACGACCCGAGGATGTGATGGCAGGCGTCGTCCGTTGGGTCGCCGCGATTGCTGACAAGCACCAGAGGCAACGGTCCGCTGACTCCACGCTCCCGTCCCACACGCCGAGCCCACGGTCGTTGGAAATCGCCGTCACCGGGCTCACGAAGATTGCGCGCTGGCTCGTCCAGAGCGGGCGGGTGTCTGGCGAGCGTGTGCTGGTGCCCGAGGACTGGCATGCCCAACTCGGCCGCGCATGGAAGGCGCGCTTCCATGAGGAGCATACTCCTTGCCGACTTCGGCACGAACCTGCCGACGTTGCGAAGCTCCTGCGCGCGGCGACGGACCACGGCGACCCGCGCTTCAGGTTGCTCTTTGACGTTGGCGCTGAACTTCGCTTGGGGCAACTACTGGCGTGTGATCGAACCGACCTCAACATCGAGCGGCGAGGGGTGAACTGTCGCATCACGCTGCACATTCCGCGGCAGGCGAGTAAGCCGGGAACGGATATCGAACTCGACGACAGCCAAGTTGAGCGGATGCAGGCGATTCTTGCGTCGGGGTATCTCTCCAAGCTGGAACGGGAGTTCGTGACCGCTGTCCGGCAGGACTACCCGCTCTTTCCCGGCGGAAAGCTGCGCAAGGGGGTTGTCACCCCGCGAAAGCGACTTTCACGCTGGAATCGGCGATCCGCACTCGACGCCTTCCATGAACTCGAGAGGCACGTCGGAATTACTCCAGTTCCCAGACGCGGCTGGTACGGAGTACGCCGCACCATGACGGACGTCGCGGCCCTGCAGTACGACGATGATCTCCTCCTCGAGAAGATCGGGGCGAACAGCCGCGAGACGCGTGATCGTGTCTATAGAGATCGCGAAAACCGGGAGCTTCTCGGGCGGGCGCGGGAGGCGCGGAACGTGGTGAGGGCGAAGATGGCGGATGATGGCGTTTCTGCACCCGTCGTCACACTCGTGCCGAAGTGGCGGCGGAGACGCGCCGGAGTGAAATAACAGAGAGCCGCACTCAAACTTCAGCAGCTTCATCGGCCACACGAGCGCGTAGCCCATCCTGCCGCGGTTACCGGGTCGTGCCCAGATGTGGTGTCGGACGGCGGCGCGGACAGTACTCGCGACGCGCTCGAATCCCGACACGTTTCTTGCAGCTGTCTGCCCTGAATGCTCTCATCGCAACACCGGACGGCGCTTCACCCGCCAGGTGCACGACTACGCGACCGCGTCCGTTCAGTGGCGGTAAATGCATGTATCATAAGCAGTTACGGTAGACGAGCCATTCCAATGGGGCCGGCGGCCATCCGTTGAATGCTCGTGCCAACTCGCGCTCCGACGGCTCCGCAGCTATGATGGAGTTCGTCATCGTTAGCTCAGCGACCGTGGCGAAGACGTCTCCTTCGCCGAGCCTGTTTGACGTCGGACGGCAACAATCGTCTCGGAGATTGAGGGATCCTCTGGAGTTGCCGCCGGACTTGTCAGGGGCTAGCTTTTCATGCTACGGCGAAACGTGCAGTTGCGGGAAACACGTTGCCTTTGAACCGACATCGATGCCGCTGACGACCTCGAAATTCCACATCCCAGAGAAGCTGCCTTCGTGGGACGGCGTGCACGCGGCTGCCCGAGATCAGTATTACTGTGGCGGCGGGCAGTGGGGGTTCATTACGTCCTTCGCGTCCCAGTCCTCTGGTGGCGCCAACCCGCCGGCGTGGATACCGGGCATCCTTCGACCTCCTCGATCCGATCGCTCGAACGAGCCGGTGGTCGAGATTGAGTTTGACTCGGCATCTGGCATGACGAGGTATACGGTCAAGTAGTTCGACGCGGTTCACCTACCGTCGAGGCACGCCGGCTCCCTTCATTGGTGGCCGGCGTGAACTATTCGTGGCATGTTAGATCCCATTCTGATCGCTGCGTTCGTGAAGCACCACACGAAGCAAGAATGGCTCGCGGCCAAATCCTATGACGTTTGAGCATCTCGAGGAGTTCTTCGCCGTTCTTGAGGACGGCGGACCTGGGCCAACGCGGTACATTCGTCTGCGCGAGTCGCTACCGGACGTTGTGCGCCACTGGGAGAGCGCAACGCGAGTGTCACCGATCTATCGATGGATCGGAGGCAACCGCCCGGAGCGCGCGCCTGCAGAGTACTTCGCCGGCGACTGCGAACTGCTCTTTCTGCTCTTTGCCCAACCGTCATTCATTCAGGAGCGGTTGCCCCCCGAGGTCGACGCCTGGTTGTCCTTCGGCTCGCACAACGTGCTGGTGTTCGACGAAGGACCGTCGTCCACGCGGATCAGGGAACTCAGGGAGTGGGCCGATGCGGAGGGACTAGGTGGCGAGCACTGGTTCATTCGCGACCATGAAGTCGTCAACACCGAGCCATTCACCCGTGCGGTGCCCGATTTGCTGTGGCGAGAGGGCTTGGCGGATCTCATGGCGCGCCACGTATCGGAGACAGTGGACGAAGTCCGGTCCGAGTTTGGACCGCTGTTCGCGTCCACCATGGCGCGCGCGCAGTTCGCCATGCCGGAAGTTATTGGCCCGCTCTGGAAGTCATTCCTCTTCATCAAGAGCGCGCTCGAGCGAGTCCCTCCCGACACGGGCATTGGCCGCACGATCCAGGTGCTCCACGACATGGTGACGGCGAACGCCGGGTTGTCGCGTTTCTCGTCGCAGGCCTTTTCTGGCACCTCGCCCATCCTGCAAACCGAGTGCCATTATTGGACGCACTCCTTGCTTGGGACCGGCGTCGCGAATCGAGCGCTGTGGCGCGTCACGGACTTCCTAAACAGCCGGGTGCACGATCAGCAGTTCTTCGCGCGCGTTGCCGCATACGCCGACCGTCCAATGACGGAGGGGCGACTGGAATCGCTTGAATCAGATCATGCGATCTGGCGTTCGCGTCCGCTCGATTTGGTCACGGTCGGAGCGCCCGAGGCCTACCTTCCGTTGGTGGGGTTCTTCAGTGGGCGAGACGGGTTCAACGTGACGCCCACGACGGTCAGCGCGCCCTTGGCGACTGTCGCCGCCTGCAACGCGGAACAATGGACGCTGCGGACGTGCACCCACGAACTTTGCCACATGGCGGTACGGCAGGTACTCGCCTTGCTGCGAACGCCGTTGAACCCGCCGTCTCCGGCAGACGGCACCCTGCACCGGATCTGGTGCACCACGTGGCAACTGCCGCTTGGAAAGCCGGACGATGCGGCGGAGGACGCAGCAATCGCCGTCGAGCGACTGTTCGATATCGAGCCACCGACGCTGCTCGCGGCGTTGCAGCGCTACTTCTTCCTGACGGTGCTGGACCTCCAGCGCACAGAGGAGGAGACCCCGCCCGGTGAGAAGATCCGGGAATCGACCGAGTACAAGACGGTGCAACGCGCGATGCACATGTGGAGTCGAGAGGTTGAAGAGCTGATGGTCCACGCGTTCGACTTCTTGTGGTTCTACGGAAGCAAGCGAGCCGATCAGTACGTGAGGAGCATCTGGCAGTCGTGGAGTGTCATTCCGTCGATTCAGATGCGGGTACCGGAGTACGTGCTCCGGACGCTGACGGCGATGCAGGTCATCGTGCTGAAGAAGCAGCAGGACTCCGGAATTACGGCATACCCTGCGGACTGCCAGCCTTCAGAACACCCGATCATGATAGAGGCACGCGACGCCGTGTTGGGTGCGCTGGAGCCGCTTCGCACCAAGCCGGAGTGTGGCGAGTTCGTCGTTGACGCCATTCAGTACATCAGCGACTACTGGCCTCACTTGTCGCAACAGATGCGAGCGCGGCAAGGGCTCGTTCGACTCGTCCTCAGTTTCCTGTACAGCGAAGAGCGTGCGATCGAGTTGCGGAGGACTGATTTCGCGGGCAGCGAATCCGGGGCCGGCAAGGCGTATGCGATGAAGTTCCCAAGCCTTGAGGGCCAGGGCATTGACAACCCCCTGCATTTCATCACGACCATGACCGCGTCGTCCCGCGCCGATGCGGCGCGCTCGCTCTGGCTCTGGCACATGCTGGCATTCTACTCCAGTCCCCCTCGTGAACAGTAACATCTTCTCCGGCTATCTCTTCGCCTCCACGGCATCGGAGCTGAGGCCGCGGGATGTGTTCATGTCACCGCGCATTGCGTACGTCGGATCGATCGACGGGACGCAGTGGGTGCGGTTCGTTTATCGGACTGCGGCGGCGCTCCTGGGAGAGCTCGCGGACGCCCACGGGGCCACGTTGGGCGTGAATGCCCCGTTCGAGTACTCGGTGTTCGTTCGCATCGGTACCCACGGGCACGTGCTGTTCCTCGCACAGAAGCGCATCATCATCGATACCATGATTGCTCAGGAACGTGCGGAGCGACTGCGATTGCCGATCGGAGAGCGGGCGGTCCCGCTGCACCGCGTACGAGTGGCCGTCCATCGCTTGGTGACGAGCCTCTCCACGTCGGTGTCGCCGTTCGCTCTGACGCGTGTGGACGCCAATGTCCCCGTCGGCGACGCCATGAAGTTCCTCGTCCTGTATGGTGATGATATTGGGCAGAGTGGGACATTCGCAAAGATCGCGCCGTCGCTGCGATTCCACGCGTGTGGCGTCAAGAGAAAGACGGCAGCCGTCGAACAGTTCCACATTGATTCGCAAGGGCGCGTACGCTGCCCGCGGCCAGATCGGGACACCGCCGGCGCGGTGGACAAGATCCTCAGCTATCTGTACGCGCACGACTACCTGCGTACCGACAAGGAGCTTTGGACGAGCAAATGACCACCATGACGCGCCTTGAAGACTGGGCCTACGCCGACAACGTCCGGGACCTGATTGCGCATGAACTGGTGCAAGGCCACCTGACACTGGTGCTGGGGGCGGGGGTCTCGCGGGCCATTGGATTGCCGCAGTGGGATCAGCTACTTAGCGGCCTCGAAACCGACGCTGGCGTCGCGCGCGCGTCGAAGGCCACGCCGTGGCAACGTGCGGATGCGGTGCGGCATGCGCTGGGCACGGATGCGCGCCTGAAGGAGGCGACGCACGCATGGCTCTACAGAGACGTGGACCTCGTGAAGGACTCGGCAAAGCCGTTGCTTCTGGCGCTCGGAGCAATCCTCACGAGCGCGTCGCGAACGGGACCCACCACGACGATTACGCTCAACTATGATGACGTCCTGGAGCAGTACCTGGAGATACACGGGAACGTCGTGGAAGTGGATCATGATGCGCGGCAGAAAGTACCCGGTGGCAACATGGTGCTTTGGCATCCGCACGGGTACTTGCCGCAATACGACCTCACACGGGCGAGCGAGCGCATCGTCCTCGATACCGGCTCGTTCGCCCGTATCATAGCGCACGAGCAATGGCAGCAGCTCTTGGTGTCGCAGCTCCGGCGATCCTTCTGCCTCTTCGTCGGTCTTTCGGGCGACGACATACACTTGGAGAAGCACTTGGCGACCTGCGCCGAGCAGAACTCCTTCTTGGAGACGCTGCCGCGGTGGGGGATCTGGTTGACGCATGCGAAGGACTTTGACGTACGACGGAAGCAGCTTGGCGCGCACGGGGTGCACGCGCTCCCGTTTTCGGATTACGACAAGTATCCTGAGTTCATGCTCGGAGTGTGCCAGCGCGTCGCCGAGATTCGGGGAAATCGGCCACCGGCGAGCAGCGCGTCGTTGCAACGTCGGACGAGAACCTGAATGACGAGCATGCGCTACGGGAAGTCGCGTTGGCACCGAGAGCGAACGTAACAACTTCTTGTCGGCGCCCTATTCGCGGTCAGGGGACTTCACGTCGTCGAGGACGGCTCAACCCATCGCCTGAATGGCAACGTCCATTGGCGAGTCCTCAGAATGCGGAGTTGTTTGGCCACATATCGCGCGGTGGTCTCACACTCATACTCTTATCCAGTGACCGAGCAAGAACAGCAGTCGATGATCCACCTCGTCGAACGGGCGCAGTCCGCCCCTTCAGCGGCACATGGCGAGGCCCTGGCTAAGCACGCCCTTTCAGTCGGCGAGACTGCGGCGCGTGCAATCACATCGGCAGTGGGAGGGGCGTTGCAGCTCGCGCTCGTCACCGCAGTGTTGTACGTGTGGGGGCGGGTGTACTTCGAGGGCTTCCTGCGTGCATTTGAGACGTCTCCCACCCTCTTTCAGATGCCGCTTGCCGATGTCCTATCCGCCCCATTCAGCGCGGTGCTCGACGGCGCCCAGTATCTTGCCGTCGGGCTCGCTTGCCTCGGCTTGTTCGCGCTGATTGCTGCTCCCGGTGGTCGCAGAATGGTCGCACTGGTGGCGCGTGGTCGCGCGACACGCGTAGTCTGGCTGCGGACATTCACGGTGAAGATCTTCGGACGAGAACCGATAGCGACCGACGATGCGAGTGTTGCACGCCGCGGTATGACCCTGATCGCCTACGGGTTCATGTACCTCGCGGCACCGCTCCTTGTAGCGCTGGGTGCGATGGCCGCGCATGCTGCGGGAGTATCTGATGGTAAGTCGCGGGCACACAAATGCATCAGTAGCGAGTTTGGTACTGTGGCCATCGGTGCAAACACTGTGAACTTCTGTGCCCGGCTAGGAGACGGAGCGATCACCTACGATGCGACGTCAAGGACATGGCGGATTTCGAAATGGGACGCGCAAATCGTCAGCCGGCCAGTACGATGACGCTGCCTGGTCCGTCCCGAATCGAGCGAACGAGGCGTTGTGGCTGATTGAAGCTCAGACACCGTCGTGTCTGAGTGGCCGCCCGATGTTCCGATTTCTTCAGCGGTGTGGCAAACCTTGTTCATCGTCTGATCTCCCGTGCCATCGAGGTAGACGACGACGGCGGCGGCGAACAAGTCGATACGTACGGAGTGCGCGACGGTACTCGAACGTTGCCTCAGTGTGGCCACGCTGGACCGATTCGGCGCCTAACACGAGTCGATGTCGGCGGGTTTCGAAGAAAACTCCACCGCCGGACGATAGGTTTGTCGAGCGTCGGGTGATGCGCCGTCCCACGCTGAGCACCGAAACCCCGCTAACGAAACGGAACAAGTCGGCTAGCGGTGGACAATCAGAACCTTGAGTGTGCGGAGGAACTTCTCCTCGAGCGGAAACACGTCGTCGGCCAATCTCTCCAGGTCCGCCAGTCCCGCTTGGGCCGGGAATGGACACCACACGATGTGCTTCTGCAACTCGCGCACCGCCTTCATCGCAGGGACCAGGTCGGTGTCCCCCGAGAACAGAACGGCCGTGTCGTAGCGATTCTGGTGCGCACCGTTCAGCATCAGCGTCACGACGTTCACATCCGTTTCCTTCTCGACGTATCGCTCCGCTCCGCATGCGTCGCTATATCGGTTCTTCTCGTGGCGCCCCAGGTGTAGCTCGATGATGCTCGCCAGCTTGAGTCGATCCAGATACTGCGTCCAGAACTTGCCCGACGGAGAGCGTGGCTGCAGATGGGGCGACGTGCAGAACCGCACTTTGACCAAGAGGTGCGGTTGGGCGAGGTTCTTCACAACCGCACGCGCGAGGGCAGTGATGTCGATGGAACTTCCGATGAACCGCTTTGCTTCCGCGTCGAAATAGGTGCCGTCGGAGAACAGCTCGGCGCGCAACAGCAGGCGCGGGCGCTCCACTAGCGGGGTTGGTGACGGGCATTGAGAAAACGCCGGCCCCGCTGCAGGCGGGCGGGGTCTCCGTCGGTCACCAGATTCATTGACTTCGCAGGAGCGGGCGTGATGGTGCACGAAGAACGCGAGGGACTGGGCCCGTTTCCGGGTGCAGTCCCTCGCCCACCACTTCCCGTTTCCCCGAAGAGAGCGGGCTATCAACAGCCTGTGCAGAGAGCATCGTACCGGCCGCTTCTGAAGTCAAGCCCCTGCCAATCGGTTGTGGTGGAGGCCGCCAGACCGTCGGCTGCGACGTCTCGTCCAACGCATAATACACCAGCGACTTACTACACGCCGTCCCCGTTTCGGCGAGGGCGTTGGCGATGCTCTTGGCGAGGATCATGACCCTCACTCGGACGCACTGTCCGTCGCACACCCTCCGCTGCAAGGCGGCGTGCCCGCTCGCGTTTATCCAGTTGTCCTTGAGGGCAAAGGCACTCGTCGCCTTCGACTGGGCGGCTTGGCCACGCCATCGGGGAGTCCCACCAGGTGAGCGACCGGCGATCAGCTGTGTAGTGGCCCGCTTCTCAGGACGAACTTCGAGGTCCGAGACTGCGCCGTCATGCACCGCGCGGAATTGAACCGGAAGTCGCGCTGGAGGGTGATGGACCTCTGGCGGACGTCTTTCGGGTGAACTTGTCCAGTCGCCTGTTACGCAGCCCTATGCGTCCGCTTCGCGCTGACGTCGACTCCACTGCCCCACTCACCAGCCCGCCCTGTGTGGGGAAGCAGACCGTCCCTAGCGTCGCCCGTCGCTCGACGTTGGCCCCGTTAGGGGGTAGGTCAGGACGAGGAGAGTGCGGTTCTCAACCCGTGTGGCATTCCCGAGAGCAGTAGTAGCAGCCGTTGCTCTTCGGAAAATGCTGCTTCGCCTTCGCAACCGCCTCTCGACAGTTCGTGAATTCACCGAGGTAAAGGCGATTCTGGCTCTCAGGCATCCACGCACAACCCGCGCGATGGACCTCGTGATCGCCGTTCGACTGAGCCGCGGTGTGGACGTAGTAGGAAGCCATCACATGCCTCGGTGAGTTGCGTAGGAGCGGAGAAACCGCGCGAGAGGTCGTGCTCAACTCAGGTCCGTGTGATCGTCGCGGGGCCCTTCAGTCAGGGGATCTGCCGGCTCGGCGCGGGGGCGGCCGTGGACCGGACTTGGGTCGAATCGCGATCGAACCCTGGGACTATGCTGCTGTCAGGGCGCCATCGCCGAAAGCCTGCGGGCACTGACAGCCTGTCAGTACTCACAGGCTCAGTGCGTTCGTGACCGCCGTCCGAGACACCTGGCGCCCGGAACTGAAGTTCCACGCATGCCGGACACGCGTGCACTCGAAGCGCGCGCGGCAGAATGTCGCGGAGTCCACGTTCGGCAGCGCCACGGGCCCTATCGCGTCGCGAAAGCGCCGCGGGGAGTCTCTGACGTGCTCGCGAGTCGATTCTTCACGCAGGCGCGCTCAACCCACGCCGCCGGTCTCTGCCGGTCGCGCCCCGGCGGAGTCCATCTGATTCAGTTGCAGCAAGACGGCGTATCGCATGAGTCCGAGCGTCGAGTCCACGCCGAGTCTTGTCCGGATATTGGCCCGGTGGAACGCAATGGTGCGCTCGCTCAGCCCCAGACGGCTGGCGATGTCCTGCGACGTGAGACCTTTCGCGATCAACCTGATGATCTCGTGCTGGCGCGGGGTAAGCTGCACGAGCGCCGCGTGTGCCGCCGTGAGCGCCACGGGGTTCAGCGACGTCGGTACGCGTGGTGAGATAGATGTCGCCCCACCCATCACCGCGCGCATCGTCCCCTCAAGCTCCTCGAGCCCGGCGTCTTTCGGTAAGAAGCCGCCCGCGCCCGCCGCCAGCGCCCGCTCGGCCAGCAGTCGGTCGAGGTGCATCGTGACGACGACGATGCGCGTCCGCGGCGACAGCATCCGCACCTCGGGGATGAGTTCGAGTCCGTTACGCTCCGGCAACGAGAGGTCGAGCAGCAGCAGGTCGGGGCAGTGGTCGCGAACCGCCGCGAGAATCTCCGTGGCCGTGTAGGCCACCGCGACGACGTGGTGGTTCGCGCTGAGAGCGGTGCGCAGGGCCTCGACCATCAGGTGATGGTCGTCGCCGAGCACGATCGTGTACCGTGATTCGGTCATGTCGCGGAGAGCAGTGGGTGAATGGCCAGCCACTCAGTGAGCACCATGGGGCAGGGTGGCGACGACGGTGGTGCCGTAGCCGGGCCTCGAGCGGACTTCCAGCGTTCCCCCCACGATGAGCGCCCGTTCCCGCAGGCTCGCGAGGCCAAGCCCTCCGCGACGGCCACTCGGTGCGTCGAACCCCCGACCATCGTCTTGCACCGCGAGCACGAGGTGATGCGCGTCCGACGTGAGCGTGACGGTCGCGGCCCTGCCGGCCGAATGCCGCACCACGTTGCGAAGCGCCTCCTGCACGATGCGATAGGCCGTTCGCTCCGTGTCGGCCGGCAAATGGCCCGGCATCCCCTCCGTTGCGAGTTGCACCTTGACCTCGCTGCCGCGTTCGACCTCGCGAGCGAGCTCCTCCAGCGCCGGCACAAGGCCGACCTGATCCACGATCGTCGGATGAAGCCGTGCCGCGATGCGCCGGATGGCCACGGCGAGATCTGCGAGTTCGTCATTGATGCCTTTCAGGCGCGTCGCGACCACCTCTCCGAAACGGTAACCGCCGTCGCTCCGTAGCGCATCGAGCTCTGCGCAGACGAGCGCGACGCGCTGCAAGGCGTCGTCATGCAGTTCGCTGGCCACCCACGCCCGCTCTTCCTCGTGGGCGCGAGCCACGAGGAGCGCCTGCTCCTGGCGCAGGACCGACCGTCCCCGCTGGGCCAGCACCATCGCCGCCACGAACGCGACGATGATGATGGTTATCGCGAGAGAGGTCGAGACGAAGAGCGTCCAGAGGATCGACGGCGTGTCGGCCAAACAAGCCCCCAGGTGATGACGAGGGTAGCGAAGAGGTAGATCCACGCGCGGAGCACGGTCGCGTTCACCATCAGGGCATAGTTGCGCTCGGCCGCCGCGATGGCCATGAGGATCGTGGCGGTCGCGTTGATCGCGAAGAACATGGCGAGGCCTGGCAGGACCCAGCCCCAGCCCGCGTCGAGCGCCGGCTCTTCGTCCCGCTGGACGCGAGCCACGAAGGCGCTCAGGGCGGCCGCGAGCACGAGAAGGCCGAGGAGTGGCCCAGAGAGGGTTGAGTAATTTCCGACACCCTCGAAGAAGACAAACGCGACGGACCACGCCACCCAGTACAACGGGATCGTGATGCGGACGGTCGTGCGAGCGATCGGATGGACCTGCCACTCGGCGAGCGCTGCCAGCACGAGCGAGGCCTCCAGGGGCAGACCGACCTGCGCCAGCACGAGGTTGTTCGAGGCATCCACGAAGTGCGCCCACGCGATGGCGAGGGCGCACTCGCAGACCAGAAGGGCATACCAGGCCGACACCAGCTTCATCGAGCGGTCCAGCGCGTGCCAGCGCCAGCCGGCGGCAAAGACCGGGAGCGCGAAGCTCGCGAAGACCACCCAGATGATGAGGGGCGCGTTCACTCCGACGGCCTAGGTGTTCAGGACATCCCCGCCAGGGCAGAACGGGGGGCAGAGGAAGACGATGTCAAGCAAGATCCCGGAAGTCATGTCGTTTCCGTCCTTGTCGACGCCGACTAGGATGATGGTCTCGGTTCCCTCCTCATTCAAGCCCTTGTAGTACCGCAAGCCGACGCAGCCCGGTTGATCCAGCAGCTCGCGGACGGGTGCGGCGTTGAACGCGCCCGTGTCGCCCGTGCGGATCGGCGCTCCGCGACGATACGCTCGCGTTTGGGCGGCGGCCTTGTCGAGGGAAATGCGGTGGTCACGCGTGGGATCAAGCGGATTGCCCATCAGAAGCTCCTAAGAAGGTGAGCCTCGAAGTTGGGTGCGGGTCGGGGGCGCCAACCATCCTGTCAGTACTGACAGGATGGTTGGCGCACGCGAACGCAGTGGCCACCGGTCGAGCCGGCTCACAACTGCGGGTCGAACCTGACGTCAAACAGTGCCGCGGGTCTCATGGCCGTTTGGTTCGCCGGCCACGGAGGCAGGCCTGCGGGCTTACTTCTCGGATCATGGCACTCTAGGCTCCTCATGCGCGTCAGGCACTGATCCGGCGCGGCCGCGGGGCGCTCTGGAACCACTGTTCCCACAGGAACTTGCCGACGGGATCATGATACAGCGTGTACCCGATGTTGCGCGCGATCTCTGCGTCTTCGCCGAGGACCGTACCGATTCGCTGGAGGACCAGTGTCGCTTCCTTCACCTCGTCGAGCCCGGAGCGCAGACGATCGTAGACGGCGGCCAAGTCGATTGCCCCGCGGATGCCCAGCCGCCGCAGTCCCTCGGTCCTTGCGCCGACATACTGAACCAGCAGTGCCTGGTCCGCGACGTCGAGAATCGTGGACCGCTCGCACGGCAGCAGCCAAAGCCCGGTGTCCACCAAATCGGGGGACGTTCAACCTCGCAGAAAAACTGTCAGTGCTAACAGGTCTGTCGGCGCTGACAGGCTTGCGGCGAGTCACGACGTTCTCACTGTTCACTCTGCTGAGCGAGCTGTCCAGGCGTCTCAGGAGGCATGTGGTCAAGTAGCCGCCGATGGAACAGTCCGCTGCCGGCATGTATCTCGCGGGTGTCTCCAGATGCGTCTGCGGTTGGACGACTGAAGCACCACCATCGGGCAGGAAGTCGATCCCAGTCTTCGCCGTGGCGTCTTGAGTCAACGTGTGCTTGTCCACCTGACAGCGGCGTGTGCGTTGCCGGCTGGTGCTGATACGCCCGTCACCACGGGTGCGAGGGGCGTAGGCGCAGCCACCCTGTCTGCCTCTCTTCGGTTGTTGAGCACTTTCTGAGGGTACCTGATGTGACATAGCACGAGAGTCACCGAGAGAACCGCGGTGTGCGGTTGACTGGCTGAGAGCAAGAGCGTTTGAGCAAGCGTACTCTCTCTCGTGCTGATAGCGGTCGCGAAACGAGTCACGACCGTCCTGTTCGTTCACCTGTACCAGGAGCCTCACATGCGGAAGGTTTTGAAAGCCTCTCTCCTCCCAGCGATGCTACTCGCCACCGTGGGCGTTGCAGCAGCGGCGAGCGTCAAGCCCGCGGTCGAAGAGAGCACAGGGTCGGCGCCCCCTACATGCCTCTATTATCAGTATTGGCAGTACCAAGGGGGCACTATCATCTGCTATGGCGCTAACGGAAATGCATGCGCCGTTTGCGCGCAGTGACCGACCTCAGAACTGCGCTGCCGGTGGGCCCGCAACGGCCCGCCGGCAGTGTAGGCTCAAGGGACATGCAGCTTACGTGGGTCCCTCCAGTTAGCCCACTCCCGTGTGATTCGCTCACGCCAACCAGCTCAGATCATCCATGGAATCGTCTCTCGCCGGCTCGCTAGTTCTCCGCTCTGCCTTGCTTGGTGCCAGTATTGCGGCCAGTGCTGCACTTTCGCTCTCTCAGTCGGCGCCCGATGCGCGTGCTGGAGGGCAGAGTCAACCAGCCGCGACATACACCGTGCTCTCTCCGAGTGCGGTTAGGCCGCTCGAACTAGTCGAGGTAGAGCGGATCGAGCTAGGAGCTAACAAGTCCGGCCGTCCCGGCATCGTGACGGACGTGCTGATGCTCTCGGGTCGGATCTTCGTACTTGATGGGATGGCTCATAGTCTGCTTGTGTACGATTCGCGAGGCAGACTACTTAAGCGGGCCGCCGAGTGGGGTGAGAACGACGGCAGTCTCCAGACCCCGATCCGGCTTGTCGGAGTTGGCGATACAGTGCTGGTGCTCGACGTGACACATCACAACGCAGTTTCTGCGTTCGACGGCAACGGAAGCTACCTCGGCGCACGTCTCCCCGACCTACACAATGCGGCCGCGAATTCGGTGGCATTCGATGGCGGCCGCGCTTATCTGGCGACGATGCGGCCAGCGGATCGCCCGGACGAACCTGTCGTGTCGATCCTCAACTTGCGTGGGCGTGGTTTCGGTTTCGGTTGTCCACGAGATCCTGGATACGCAAAGAGCGAAAGAGGACGCGGCGTCCTCGCGCACTTCACGGCAAGCGACGTTGCAGTTCGCGATGGCCATGTCTACTGCGTACAGGCAATTGCACCGGGCGTGACCGAGCTTGATCGGTCGGGGAATATGTTGCGGCGAGTCGCGGTAGCTCCACCTTTCTACGCTGCGCCAACTGATATCCCTGACACGCGTAATCAGAAAGTGCTTATGGAGTATCAGTCCACGTGGACGGCTGTCGACAGGCTTTTCATGTTGCCCAAGGGATTCGTGCAGTTCTTCACCAGATTCAACTTGGACACGCGGCAGATCGTGTACACCCTGTTCGCGTGTGATCTGAACGAGACACTTGAACGCTGTCGAGCTGGTGCGAGCCCCGGTACTGCGCTTCGGGTCATGCCACCAGACACCGTGCTCGCGGTTGTTAATGAACGAAATGGAAGTACGACGCTGCGGGTGCTGCGAATGGGACGCCCGTGAATCGATTACTCCGCTGTGCCATGGTCATTGCCATCACGCTGCTGGAAGCTTGTGAGAGCGGAGAAGCGCAGCGTGCACGCGTGGAGAAAGTGGACAACTATCATGGCTTCCATGCGGGAGATAGCGTGCCACCAACCATGGTGCGTTGTGCGAGCGGACGAACGCGCACTGTGGGAGCTGTCGGTGCGTTGCAGTTGATCACCCTATCCACGCCAGGCGACTGTTCGAGCTGCCTTGCACACCTTGCCGGGCTTGAAGCGATTGCTCGCAATTACCGTGCTGCTGGCGACGACTATGTCGTCGCTTGGAGTCCGGGCGCTTCATTGTCCGGTATCCAGCGTACCTACGCCATCACTCCCTCGCGAGACGTGTGTCTCGACAGCGCGGGTGCCCTTTGGGATCGACTCGACATCCAGCATACCCCCGTCTCCGTGGTGCTCTCGTCAGGTCGAATTGTCTACATGACCGACAAGGCGCTCAGCTCGGAAGCGTCACAAGCGAGACTGATGGCCGATCTCGCGTCGGTCGGCTTCCCCTTCTTCCGCAGGTAGCCGCAATGCGGTCGCGGAGTCATACGTTATGCGAGTCGGGCGTGGACTTCGTAGCTGCTTGTGCAGCGGGGCTTGGCGTGATCGCGCGAGATGGAGGAGAGATCGCAGAGCTTGAGAGCGACTCAATGCTCCATCCGCTGGCAAGGACCCCGAGATGTCGTTCCTTGCGAGCTGGCCGGTGGGCAGCGATCGCTGCGACGCTGTTGTTGCACACCGCTGCGCTTGCCCAAGCGGCCCCAGAGGAGATCCGCGGCGTCGTTCGGGACACCAAGGGCTCACCGGTGCGTGGCGCCTTGGTACGTGCGACGCGAGCGCCAGACCGCGCTGTTTTCTCGACCATTGCAGACAGTGCCGGCGCATTTGTCATCAGGGTGGATTCCGGAACTGGGGATTACCTGTTGCATGTGTCAGCAGCGGATTCTCTACGTCTTTTGCCGCTCCGCCTTCGGTTGACGCGCACGAGCGCGCATCAGACGGTATTCGATGTGGCGGCTGTGCTCCAGAAGGGCAGCGCGCAGGCGCTCGCTGCAGTGACGGTACGCGCACCGCGACCCACGGCAAGTGCGCCTAATGACGTGATGACACCCGGTCCAGGCGCTGTGGAGCGACCAGTATTCGGAGTGTCGGCGCTCCTCCTGCCGGACCAGCGAGGACAGCTCAACGCGATTGGTGCAACCGTCCCCGGAATAACGGTGCTTCCGAATGGCATTTCAGCGCTGGGTGCGGCGGCCGACCAGAACAGCACTACAATGAATGGAATGGCCTTTCCCGGTCAGTCGATTCCCCGTGATGTGCGAGCTGTTACGCGAGTATCGACGTCAACGTTTGATCCTGCGCGAGGTTGGTTCGGCGGCGCCGAGACATCAATTGAGATTCAGCCAGGCGAAGTGGTTCGCACTCTGCGCGGTAGTCTTACGCTTGACGATCCTCGCTTGCAGAGAACGAGCTATTCGCCCAAGCATGACGGGCAGGAGTTCTCGAGTGTTATTGCAGGTCTGGGCGGTGACGGATATACAGCGCGGGACCGCATTGCTTACAGTTTTGGCCTACAAGGCGCACGACGGGAGACTAGCATTTCCACGCCACTTGCGTTGAGTGCGAACGTCCTGAGCCGCGTCGGTCTTTCACGAGAGGGCGTCCAGGACGCGCTGAGCGCCCTCGCCTACGCGGGTGTTCCGGACTCACGCGGACAGGCGTATAGCCATTCCCCTACGTCGTCGGGATCCGCGATTCTGCGTCTGAACACGCCAGGATTCGACACTCGACGTGGTCAGCCGGCGAGGCAGTCGCTTGGATTGGTCGCGTATGCGTTCCGTCAGGTGCAGGCCGACGCCGCAGCTGCCACCGCTGCACTTCCAAGCACTCAGCTACGGAGCGCTTTCGATGTCCGGTCGCTGCAGGCGCTCTTCTCGAAACAGACCGAGAACGGCGCCTTCCTGTCCGTGCGCTCCTCGTTCAACCTGTCGGAACAGCGGTACGCACCGTATTTCAACTTTCCCTCTGGCGACATAGTTATTGCTTCGGACAGTGGTGACAACGCTGAGCAAGGTGTGCTCAGGTTCGGTGGCGGTGCGGACCGGATGGAACGTCGCTCGCAAGCGTGGGAGACTCAAGGACGCGCGACGTTCTTCTGGCCAGGCCGACCTAGACACGCCATCGATCTTGCGGCGGCGTTGCGCTGGGATGACCAGAGGCTCTTGGATGAGTCCGGAATGAACGGACAGTTCTCATTTGCCAACCTCTTGGCATTCGTGGAGAACCAGCCGGCGCTGTATTCTCGCACACTTGCAGCCCGGCGAGAGCACGCGAGCACAGTCAACGCGTTTGCGTCGATCGGAGATAATTGGCGCATGAGCCCTCGCGTGCGACTTGCGCTCGGGATGAGAGCGGAAATGAACCGCTTCGTCGAACGGCCGTCGCACAATGCTGCCGTCGAGAGTGCCTTCCACGAGCGAAATGACGTTCTCCCAAGCCTCGTTGGGCTAAGTCCACGCGTAGGTTTCCAGTGGCACTACGCCAGTCGCCCGGCAGTCTCTGGCGCCTTCATGACTGGTCTCGGCATGCTTCCGTATTTCGCAACGGGAATCATTCGCGGTGGAATCGGCGCGTTTCGCTCGTTTGTGGGGCCGAGTCTGGCGAGTGGAGCCATGGGAGTCACGGGGCTGCCTGACGCAGAGCGGCGAATTGCTTGTGTGGGAGCGGCATCCCCACAGCCTGATTGGCGCAATCTGTCTGGCGGGTTGGCTGCGTTGCCCTCCGTGTGCCGATCGCAGGCGGGGCAGGAGGCGTTGCAGAGCGAAGCGCCGAACGTCCAGCTGCTCGATCGCCATTTTCGCGCGGCGACATCCTGGCGCGCAAACGTTGGTTGGTCGGAGAGGCGTCCGTGGCTTGCCTGGACGATTGACGCAACAGTTGCATGGAATGTGAACCAACCTGGGCAACGCGACCTCAACTTCAACAACGTCCTGAAGTTTCGCACGTCTGATGAGCACCGGCCGGTCTTCGTTTCTGTAGCTGGCATTGACGCTCGAAGCGGTGTTCTGTCGACCGCAACGTCACGGCGGACGTCAGCCTTCGGAACCGTGCTGCAGACCCGCAGCGATCTGGCGTCGGTTGCCAAGCAGCTCACGCTCACGCTCGTGCCATCGGTCTTTGAGGCAACAGGCAAGTTCTATCTCTCCGCTGCTTACACCATCGGTAGTGTTCGCGAGGCTGCACGAGGCATCGACCGCACCGCATTCGACGCGCCCATGGTCCGGTCTTGGCAGCGTTCTCCGCTCGACATTCGACACGCCATCCTCATACAAGCGGGCGTCGCCGGCAAGGCTGCGAGTTTCACAATGTATGGCCGTTTCGCTTCGGGTCAACCGTTCACACCGGTCGTTGACAGAGACGTGAACGGAGACGGACTCGCAAATGACCGTGCATTCCTCTTCGATCCGGCTGCGCCGTCTACGAACGGTCAACTTGCGTCCGAGCTACGCTCGTTGCTGTCAACTGCGCCTCGTGGCATACGAGCGTGTCTCATCCGTCAGACTGGCCGCGCGGGGAGTCCGGGGAGCTGTGAAGGTCCATGGACGGCGACGCTCAATGCACACGTCGCGGTCCGTCTCGTGCGGTCGAGTGATTCAGAACTGTCCATCGCGATCGCGAACGTACCGGCGCTGCTGGATCAACTGTTCAATCGCGATCAGTTGCGTGGGTGGGGTAGTCAGTTGTCACCGGATGCCGTTCTGCTGCGAGTGCGCGAGTTTGATGCTGTGACGCAGCGCTATGCGTATTCAGTGAATCCGCGGTTCGGAAGCACTCAGAATCAACGCGGCACTGCCTTGAATCCGTTCCGGATCTCGTTTAGCTGCCGAGTGAGTCTCGGCCCATCGCGGCAGTTACAGGAGGTGCGTCGACTCCTGAACCCGGCGTTGCGTAGCCTCCGTGACGGACGACTAGATCGAAGAGGATTCACATCCCGTCTGCGCCGCCTCGGCCCCGAGCCGTATCGTACGCTGATGGAATTCTCGGACTCGCTCTTATTGAACGAGGACCAGCTCCGAGCGTTGGCGGAGGCGGACGTGGGGTACCATGCTCGCGCTGACGAGGTCTGGGGACGTCTAGCCGACTCGCTCACTGCGCGCGCCCAGGAGTTCGACGAACACGCCGCGCTGAGACATCAGGAGCGCTCAATCGACGAAGTGTGGGAGATTGCACGCCTGCATGTGCAATCAACGCTTGGAGTTGTACTGACAGACTTGCAGCGGTCGATGCTTCCATGGCCGACGAACGTGCTTTTCACTTCGCCGAGCCCGATCGTCGGAATGCGGACCCACGATGTCGGACGGCCTTAGCGACGCGTCTGTCGCCAAGGCGATGTGCCATCACGCTCAGTAGGACACTCACTCAAGAGGAGGCTCACATGCGGTCGCTCGTTCGCAGGTCGCTAGTGCTTTGCGCGCTGGTTGTAACCGCGGGAAGCACGTCGCCAGCTGTCGCGGCGACGACAGCTGGGGAAGTCTCGTCGAGTCGTGTGCCTCCTGAGTGCCAGTACTACCTCTATTGGCAAACGTCGGGAGACACGCTGATTTGCTATGGTCCTCACCTTGCGTACTGTGTGATTTGCGCTCAGTGAGGGGCCGGTGTGATGTGGGCGCGATTACGACGGCGAGCAGCGCCGCATGGAGCGAGGTTGGAGTCCTCTGGGTCTACCGTGAGCTTCACCCGATTTCGTGGACGCCTTACTCGCTCTAAGTTCGGGGCGGAGGTGGCGCATGAGATCCAAGAAGACGGCAGGGCCAGCAGGGCGGCGTGAGCGCCGCGAGTTCAGCGAAGAGTTCAAAGCCGAAGCGGTCCGGTTGGCCGCCGAGCGACGGGCCGCGGGCGGCACGCTGACGCAGGTGGGGCGCGAGCTGGACGTGCGGCCCGACCAGCTTCGCGCGTGGACCAAGCGGCACCGCGAGGCAAGCGGGACCGGTGCGGGCATCCTGGGCGAGACCGTCGAGCAGGAGAATCGGCGGCTGCGGCGCGAGGTCGCGGTGCTGCGCCAAGAGCAGGCGTTCGCAAAAAAAGTGGCGGTGTACTTCGCGAAGGAGTCGCGTTGAGGTACGCCGTGATCACACGCCATCGCGACGAGTTTCCCGTGCGCCTCATGTGTCGCGTGCTCGAGGTGGCGCCGTCGGGCTACTACGCCGCGCGGAAGCGCCCGCCGAGCTGGCATGCGCTGATCGATGAGGTGCTGATGGCTCGCGTACGGATCATCCACGCCGAGAGCGACGAGAGCTATGGTGCGCCGCGCGTGCACATGGAGTTGCAGGCGGAGGGCTTGCCCGCGAGCCCGAAGCGCGTGGCGCGTCTGATGCGAGAAGACGGGCTCGCGGCGCGGCCCCGCAGAGCGTATCGCGTCCGCACGACCGATTCGAACCACGATGATCCGATCGCGCCGAATCCCCCGGCGGCCACCTCAAAATCCCCCACCCGTGGCCGGGTCAAACTCCCCCACCTGATGAGGGCGGGACGAGGGTGCGGGGATGTTACGTGGTCGGTGGCCGCTTCGCCACTCGCGCCGCCGCCTCCTTCAGGCGCCAGCTCTTGCCCTCAAACTTCAGCAGGTGTCCGTGGTGGAGCAGACGGTCCAGTAGTGGGGTGACGACGACCGTGTCGCCGAGCAGGCGCGCCCAGTCCTCGACGGGGCGATTGCTGGTCACGATGGTGGACGCCCGTTCGTAGCGGCTCATCAGCACGTCGGCGAGTTCGTCGCCAGCCGCGGCCGGGAGTTTGCGCAGGAAGAGATCGTCGATGAGCAGCAAGTCGACGGTCTTGAGCTGACCGCGCAGTACGCGCAGCTTGCCGAGCTCGCGCGCTTCGGCGATGTCCTCGACGAGCTGATGGGCGTCGCGCACGAGGACCTTGTAGCCACGTTCGACGGCGAGCAGCGCGAGCGCTTTGGCGACGTGACTTTTCCCCGTCCCCGGCGGCCCGATAAACAGCGCGTCCTCCTTGGCCTCGAGGAATTTGAGCGTCGCCAGTTCCAGGATCTCCCGCTTGGGCAGGCGCGCGTTGTACGTCCAGTCAAAGGTCGGCATGTCTTTGCGCTCCGTGAGCCCCGAGAGCGTAAAGCGCCGCTCCAGCAGCCGGGAGCGTCGACGATCCAGCTCATCCTGCACCATCCATCCCACCGCTTCCACAAAGTCCATCTCGTGCGTACTGACCTGCAGCGCACGCGCTTGCAGGGTGGCACTCATGCCCGACAGCCGGAGGCCGCGCAGCGCCTGTTCGAGTTCGCTGATGGACATGGTCATGAGGGGATGCCCTCGGTGGCGCTGTGTTGCTCCCAAAAGTCCTGATACTCCTCGACCGCGCGGATGCCCGGCCCCGCTTGCGTGAGCGGCACGACGACGACGGGAGCGTCCGCAGCCCGACGCGCGAGCGCGCCTTTCACGGCCGTGTAGGAGACGCACCCCGCCGCGAGCTGGCGTTCACACACGGCTTCGATGTCGGCGCGCGGATACGTGCGGACCAAACTCGCCAGCCCGTACAGGGCCCGGTTCCCGGGACGTCCCAAGCGGGTGAAGAGCTCGCGGCCCAGCGCCGCGGCGTGCGGTCCGATCATCGCGACGCGGGCGAGGATCCGCGCCGTCTCGCGCGACGGATTGAAGAGCCGATCCGTCGCAGCCATGACGAAGGCGCCCTTCCGCCCGGCTTTCTCGTGCCGACGCAGCACCTGATGGTCGGCGGTCAGAATCTCGATGCCGCGCGCATAGCTGCGCACGATCACCGTGCTGTGCAGCGGCGCCGGAAGCGCCGCATAGTACGCGCCCTCGACCTGCACGAGGCCCGCATCATCGACCGTCCGGGTGCCTTGGGTGAAGTACCGAAAGCCATCGAGCGGCAGCGCGCGCAGGTGCGGCTGTTCCTCGCGAAAGAGCTCCAGCACCTGGCGCTTCTTCCGCCCGTGGATGCGCGTCGCCGCCCAGTGCACCTCCCAGTGCGCCAGCCACGTATTCTGCGCGTCGATGGTCTCGAAGGTGCGCCCCTTCAGCGCCGTGCCCTGCGTGTGCTGGATCGCCGACTCCACGGTCCCCTTCCGATTCGGATCCTGCACGCGGCACGGATCGGCGACCACGCCATAGTGCGCGAGCAGCGCGGCGTACACGGGGTTCAGCGCCGGCTCGTACCAGTCGGGGCGCAGCACCCCCTGCTTCAGGTTGTCGAGGACCACGTAGGCTGGGCAGCCCCCAAACGAGCGAAAGGCCTCTTCATGCAGTTGCGCCCACACCGTCTGGTTGGTCTTCCACACCACCTTCCGAAAACTCTTGCCCGAATGCTTCAGCGTCATCACGAAGAGCGCGGGGCGCGTGTACTTCCCCGACACCGTCCGCGTCGGCGCGCCCTGGCCGTAGTCGACCTGCGCTTCTTCGCCGGGCAAGAACTCGAGCACGTCAAAGCGTTCGGGCGCGCGCACCCGGAGCCGGCCGACAAACCGTTTCACCGAGTTGTACTGGTGGGCAAAGCCGTGGGCCTCCACCAGATCCTGATAGATGCTCACGGCGTTCCGCCCGAGGGACACCTGCATCTCGATCCACGCCCGGTGGGTTTCGCACGCCGAGATCGACCCCGCCACAGGCCCCAAAGCCGGTGGCCGGGGTGGGGGATTTTGGTCGCCGTCTTGCCAAGAGCCGGTGGCCACCCCGGGGGAGTTTGCCGCGGCCACGGCCGCCAGCCGGACGTAGCGCCGGATCGTCTTGCGATCCACGCCCGTCCGGCGCTGGATCTCGCGGTGCGGCGTCCCGGTCCGGTGCAGGGTGTCAATGGTGATGCGCAAATGGGCCTTCAAGACGTTCACTCCTCCTCCCTCACCGCGGTGAGAGAGCAAGCAAGCGGAACGTCCCGCCGTCAGACACCTCGAATTAGGCGCTCAGACGTTCACCCCGGGGTGGAGGAGTTTGGGGTGGCCACAGGTGGGGGATTTTGGGTGGCCGCCGGGGCGAATCTGCTCGCGCGGCAGTTCGACGTGCACGGGGATATCGACTCCGTCACGGACTCGCTGCCATGGTTGGCGCAGGCCGCAACCGGCGTTTCGGCGCGGGTCGCGGCCTTCCGTGTCTTCGAAAATGACGTGATCGCCCGTGCGCCGGAGACGGTACGGAGTCTCTGAGAAAGGAGGGCACCAAGGTCCTCCTGTTCTTGCACGCCTTGCTGCGGGCTCTCACGCGGTAAGGGAAAGGAGGACGCGTTGTCGGCGTGGGGGGGCAGCGCCTCTTGGCTCCGAACGCGACGTGATCGCCGGTGCGCTGGAGACGGTACGGAGTCTCTGGGCAGGGTCTTCCGTTGCCCCACGATTTCCTCCGCCTTCTCGATCGGTAGTCGAAGAACAGGCGAGTCGTAATCAGGCGTGCATCAGAATAGCACGTTTTGCAGAGACCACGAACACGGGCCAGTTGAACGAGCCAGGCGAGTGTCCTATGCGCGGGATCGCCGGTGCGCCAGCAGCGGTCGGTATTCCTCACGAAAAGGCGTCGTGTGGGGCGGAAACCCCGTGAGCTCGCAGCACAGGTGCTACGCGCTGAAACTCGCGAGTTGAACCGCCGCCAGGGCGCGAGCTGACGGGACGATTACCGCGCGAGCTAGTCGTGCGCGCAAACGGCGAGGTGACATGCGGATGCAGAACACTTACAAGGGCACGGAGAAGGACGCGAATGCCTGCACCGGCGCAATATGTGACGATCAATCGCGTCCGACTGATCGGTAGTGTCGAGCATGTGTATGCCTTCTCGAAGTCCGCGCGTCCGAGTTGGGACACGCGACGCGTCCTGGTGCCGTATTCGGAGGCGATGCAGAGACGCCTGGCTGCTGGTGGCGAACGCGGCGCGCGGCGTCCAAGCGGTCACACGCTCGCCGCGGGCGCCTTCAGCAAGGACAACGGAGGCGCGATCCCGCGGCACCTGCTGGACATCCCGCACACGAACAGTCGGAGCGAGTACTTCGACTACTGTCGCACGCAGGCCCTGCCGGTGCATCCGGCCCGTTTTCCAAACGAGCTGGCGGCGTTCTTCATCAACCTGACCACAGCACCCGGCGACCTCGTGGTGGACTCATTCGCGGGCAGTCTCACGGTGGCGGAAGAGGCGGAGCGGCTCGGGCGTCGCTGGTTCGTCTCGGAACGCTCGCTCACGTATCTCGCCGGTGCGCGTCCGCGCCTCGCGTCCGCGCCGGGGTTCACCGACCACCTGGGAGCACGTGCCGGATGATGAAGACGCCACCACATGGAACGATGAGCGCCCGCAGCGCGTCGCCTGGGTACGAGTTTGTGGCGTGCGCGAATGCGGCCGGCGTCGGCGAACTGCTCGAGGTCCGCGCCACTCGCGGATCCGATGTGGCCCGTGGAGCGGTTGAGACACGGCCGCGGGACGGCGGCTACCTCGGGCCGTTCGTGTGGCTCGGCGCGCGCCTGTTGGGCCCGTGGCGTCCGTTTGAGGCGTAATGGCGCACGCCAACGGGGCGCTGCCACTTCCCCATCAACAGCCAGGAGTTCCATGACTACCATTCCAATCCGACCGGAAGGACGCGAGCGAGCGCTTGGTGACGCGCTGCAGCAGATCACGAAGGCGTTCGGTGTCGGCGCGATTCAGCGACTGGATGGTGCCACCGTCGTTCCCGTGTCCTCGATTCCGACTGGAGCGTTACCCCTCGATGTGGCGACCGGTGTCGGCGGCATTCCGCGTGGCCGGGTGACTGAGGTATACGGTCCGGAGTCGTCGGGGAAGACCACCCTCTGTCTGTCAGTGGTTGCGAACGCGCAGGGTCAGGGTGGCGTCGCGGCGTTCATCGACGCGGAGCACGCGCTCGATGTCGCGTACGCGAAGAAGCTGGGCGTCGATGTGGACGCGCTGCTCGTGTCGCAGCCTGATACCGGCGAGCAGGCGCTCGAAATCTGCGACATTCTCGTACGTTCGGGCGCGGTGGATGTCATTGTGGTGGACTCCGTTGCCGCGCTCGTGCCGAAGGCGGAGATCGAGGGTGAGATGGGGGACCACCACGTTGGCCTGCATGCCCGCCTGATGAGTCAGGCGCTCCGGAAGATCACGGGCTCGGTCTCGCGCTCGCACACGGCCCTTATCTTCATCAACCAATTGCGCGAGAAGATTGGGGTGATGTTCGGGAACCCGGAGACCACCACGGGCGGGCGCGCGCTCAAGTTCTACGCCTCGCTGCGCCTCGACATTCGCCGCATTGGCCCGGTGAAGGACAAGGAGGAGATCATCGGGTCGCAGGTGCGGGTGAAGGTGGTCAAGAACAAGGTCGCGCCGCCCTTCCGGCAAGCGGAGTACCCGGTTCTGTACGACTCGGGTGTCGACCAGGTCGGCATCCTCTTGGCTGCCGGGGTGGAGGCCGGGCTGATCGAGAAGTCCGGATCCTGGTACAGCATCGACGACGTGCGGCTGGGGCAGGGGGAAGCCGCAGCGAAGGCGGCCCTTTCGACAGATCCCGCGCGCCTGGCGTCGCTCGGCGCAGCCATTCGTGCGCGGCTACAAGGCAATGTGCCGGACGAGGCGGTGTCATAGGGGTCGATGAACCGGCAGGCGTTGGTGCGCAGCCCCGAGGCCGGACGCTCGGAGCATGTTGAACACAGTCGCTTCCCCGTCAGCGTTGGTACCCGCCGCACGTCTCGCGGTCGCTTCACCCGTAGTGCCCGACGCGGTACTCCTCCGGGGGTACGACCCCGCAACGTCGCTGGCTTGGCTCGGGGCGGAGCCTCACCAACTCACGCTCTTCGAATTGGAAACGGCCAGTGCGGCCAGCGACGATGCGGAGGTCTTCCGTCGCGAGGGATTCACCGTGCGTCCGTTGGTCGGCGCGGGCAGCCTGACGCAACTCGCGGGGTTCTGTCGGGCGCACCACTATCTCCGGACCCCAGGTCGCCAACCCACGATCGCGTTCGGGTTGTTCACGCGCGTCGGCGAGCTCGTCGGCGTGGCGAGCTACACGCGCCATACGAACGAGAAGGCGGCCGCGGCGATGTTCCCCGCGCCCGACGGGGTCGCGTTGAGCCATCATTTCTCGGTGAACGCGCACGAGTTGCTGGTCCTATCGCGGCTCACGCTCATGGACGCGGTGGAGGGTGCCTCGCTGGGACGGGGTGCGGAATCGTACTTCGTACGGGCGACGGAACGAGCCCTCGTGGAACGGAATCGGTCGTTGTGGCGTGCGATTCGCATGGCCGAACTCGGGCTCGCGACGCTGTCCCCAGTTCAGGCGGCACAGCACTTCGCCAAGGTGATTGTGACGTTCGCCGACAAAGCTCAGGGACACTCGGGGACGATCTACCGCGCCGCCGGGTTCTACACCGCCGGCGAAACGCGCGCGGAGCGCGTGCACGTCGGGTTGCGCTCCGGTCAGGTGGTCAACAACCGGCTCCTCGCGAAATTGCGCGATCCGGGCAGTCAGGGTCACCTCTCGAACGTGCTGCGCGCGATCTGGGAGGGAGATGTCGGCGACGCGGTGGGGTGTGATACCGCCGGTCGGGAAGTGGCGCACGCTTCGCTGGATGGCCTACGCTTGGTCCCGGTGCCGGACTGGCGCGTACTCGCGCATGCTTGGCGCGCATGGGTCGCGTCGGCGGCGCTCCCTGGGCTGCGGTGGACGCCTCGCTACGCTGGCGGTGGCTTTCGACTCGAGGCGCGTCCGTGCAAGGCGCGCTTCATCCTCCCGCTCGGGACGCCGGCCGTGACGCAGGATCTCGCGCGGCGGTGTGTGCACCTGCGCGCGCGCTTGCTGGCGGCTGACGCGCGGTGGAGCGCGGAGGAGAATCGGTGGCCTCGCGGGCTGGGTTGGAACTGGAGGAGACGTCCGACTATTGTCTAGACCGATGCGCTCAGGCTTTGTTGATCCAAAAGGTCTTCCCCTTCCCGCCGCTACGATGCCGAAACGGTCGGTGCACCTTGATCGAGATCTTGCCCCGCATGAGTGGGATTGGGACGAGATGATTGCCGACTCCTCCTGGCGGGGGCCTGGCAGGCTCACGGTCGAGGAGTTCATCTGCAAGTACCTCGCGTACGACCTCCCGCTTCCCGCTTGGATGGACGAAGCGATCCGACCCACGCGACGGGAGGCGGGACGAGCATGGCAGCGTACGCTTCCGGGCTCAAGCGGCTACGTGCCGCTACATGCACTTGTCGGCTCTGCGAAGTGGACGGAGGGAGGAGGGAGTTGGAAGAACGGCCTGCACCGCATGAACAAGCCTTGGAATTTCTACGGTGCGCTCCGTTCCCCAACAGATTTCGCACGGTACTTGAATGAGCCGCGGGCAGATCCGCTCTTCATCTTTGGCAAGATTGGTGACGAGTACTTCAATCTTGCCGACGGGAACAACCGCCTGATCAGCGCGAAGTTCATCGGCGTGCGGTCGGTGTTTGGTGCGCTCAAGGAGCTAGACTAATGCGACGTACCGTGTCGACCGCTTCATCCACTGATGCCTGAATGCTACCCGTACCTGCGAACGCCGTTGACGGGTGATGCACCTTGTGGCGAGTGCGATAGAGTCAAAGTGGAGATCGCGACCGCATATTGTGCGGGTAGCGTTTTGTCCGAACCGCGCCAAATGAAATGTCCGGACATTTCTACCGCGCCAGATGAAATGTCCGCTCGCGCGCCACGTAAGATGTCCACTCTTCCACAGGGCGAGTGGCCAGACGTTTCGGGCATTCGCATGGCCGCGTCCCCGACGCACCACGCGCCAAGCCGGATCACATTGCGATCACTCGACTTGGCGCGTGTCATTTCAGGCGACTCCTGAACCGGCGGACATTTCTCAGAGGCGTGTCGGACAAATCACGTGGCGCGGTTCGGACAAAACACGTGGCGCACTACAAAAAATTTCATCTTGTAAGAGTCAACATTGACCAAAGGGGCATGTACAGGCTTATGACAGTGCCTCCAATCACGACACCTAGCACGACGATGAACAGCGGCTGCATCGCGTTGGGCAGATTCACGGTCACAATGTCGACTTCGTTCTCGTAGAACACGGCGGCTTTGCGCAGGAGCTTGGGAGGGCTGCCCGTCGCGGCACCGTGCGTCAGCATGCTCTGCGCGATCGGCTCAAGCGCGCGACCCTCCTTGAACGCGCGGCCAAGTGGCGCGCCATTCATCACCTTCTCGCGAATCTGGCGCAGGCGGAAGGAGTACACCGCGTTGTTCGCTGCGATCGCCACGAGATCCAGCGCCTCCAGGATGGACATGCCCGCGTCGAGGAGCACGGCGAGCGTGCGACAGATCCGCGCCGTGATCGTTGCGCGCGCGAGCTTGCCGAGCACCGGAAGCCGCAAGATCGTCTTGTCGAACCAGAAACGGCCCGCCGGCGTCGCCAGCACACGCCGCACGCCAAAGACCGCGCCTGCGGCGAGCAACAGCACCGCCCACCACTGGTGCGTGACGAAGCGCGAGACGCCGAGGACAATCTGTGTGGGGAGGGGCAGCGGTACCTTCGCCTCCCGGAACATCTTCTCGAACGTCGGGACGACGAAGATCATGATCACGCTGAGCGACATCCCCGCGGCAATCAGGACCATCGTGGGATACATCATCGCGCCGCGGAGCTTCTTGGCCGTGGTGTCTGTCTTCTCCATCATCACGGCGAGATCGGCCAGCGCGACATCAAGCGCACCTGAGCGTTCGCCCACTTCGAGGAACGCGCAGTACAGCGAGTCGAAGATGCGCGGATGCGCGCGGAAGCTCTCGGAAAGCGGCCGGCCGCTCTGCAGACGTTGGACGATGTCGAAGAGGGCGGTTTGCAGGATGGGGTTCGTGGCTTCGCGCGCGAGACTGTCGAGGGATTCCACGATGGGGATGCCCGCCTCCAAGAGCGCGCTCAGCTGATTCGTGAAAACATTGCGTTCCGCCATCGACACGCGTGCGGCCCCAAAACTGATCTGGATCGACCGAGACGTACTCGCCGGCTTCGCACTGATGAAGCGCAACCCCTGTTCGCGAACGCGCATGGGGATATAGCGCGCTTCCGGCACGTCGATCGTGATTTCGTGCTGGACGCCCTGCGGGGTGGCCGTTTTCACCTTGTACAGTGGCATGGCCTACCTCGTGCTCGAAGGAGAACGCGGCATGCCGCCGCCGCGTGCCGGCATCCCGCCCACGGGACGACTGATGCCGAGGCTCGCGCGCGGGGACTCAATGAGCGAACGGAGTTCGCCGGGATTCGGCGAGATGCGATACGCATCGTCGGGCGTGATATGGCCGGTGGTGATGAAGGCGTAGAGGGATTCGTTGAAGGTGCGCATGCCGTGCTCGCGGCCGAGCTGGATCTGCGAATAGATCTGGTCCGTCTTGCCGTCGCGAATGTTGGGCCGGATGCTGGGCGTGACGATCATGACTTCGGTGGCCAACAGGCGCTTGCTGATCGACGAGCCGCGCACGAGCGCTTGCGCGACGACGCATTCCAGCACGCCGGCGAGTTGCGTGCGCACCTGTGGCTGCTGCTCGCCGGGGAAGGCGTTGATGATACGCTGGATCGTGTCCGCCGCGGTGTGCGTGTGCAGCGTCGCGAACACGAGGTGCCCCGTCTCGGCGAGTGTGAGCGTGGCGCGGATGGTCTCGAGATCGCGCATTTCGCCGACGAGCAGGACGTCGGGATCCTCGCGCAGCGCGAAGCGGAGCGCGGTCTCGAAGGACTTCGTGTGGGAGCGCACTTCGCGCTGGGAAATGGTGCAGTTCTTCGGGTGGTGCACGAACTCAATGGGATCCTCGATGGTGATGATGTGCCCATGCCGATTCTGGTTTACGAAGTCCAGGATCGAGGCAAGCGTTGTGGACTTGCCAGAACCGGTGGGCCCGACGACGAGGACGAGGCCGCGGGGCCGCGTCGCCATCGTGCGGACGACCTCGGGTAAACCCAGCGTCGACAGTTCGGGGATGCGTTGAGGGATGAGGCGGATGACGGCGGCGCGGCCGGCCAACGTCCAGTAGGCGTTGACGCGGAACCGGGCCTTGCCGGGCATCTCGAACGCGAAGTCGACTTCCTGACGGCCGTCCTCGAACTCGACCCGACGTTCGTCGTTGGGAATGAGGTCGGTGATGAGGGCCTGCGCGTCGAGGTCACCAAGGGCCGTTTGCCATTGGGCGGCCGTCGTCATTTCCCCATGCAGGCGGAGCTTCGGCGGCTCGCCCGTCCGCAGGTGCAGGTCGGACCCGTTCGCCTGATAGAGCTCATCCAGCAACGGCTGAATCGCCTGGGGAATCGTGGCTTCGTGGGTCATGTCAGTCGATGGCGTCGGCGATGGTGACCCGGCGCACTTCCTCGAGGTCGGTGACGCCGCCGGCGGCCAGCGCGATGCCGCGGTCGCGGAGCGTCTGGAGGTTGCCTTCGCGTGTCGCGAGGGCGCGCACCTCGTCCACCGAGGTGTCTGGCAGGCGCAGGATCTCCTTCATCTTGTGGCTGATCGCGAGCACTTCATGAATCGCGTGTCGTCCCGCGTAGCGCCGGCCGCCACAGGACGGGCAGGGAATGCCGGGGCCGAGAAGCCCGGTGCCGCGGCGGAAACCGGAGCCATACGACTCGGGGTTGGGCACGCCCATTGCCACGAGTTGGGCAGGAGCCGTTTGGTCCGGTTCGGCGCACGCGTCGCAGACTCGGCGCGCGAGGCGCTGGGCCACAATGAGCGTCACGATGTCGGCGACCTGATAGCGTTGCACTCCGAGGTCGAGCATGCGCATCACGGTCGACGGGGCGTCGTTCGCGTGGACCGTCGAGAGCACGAGGTGGCCGGTCATTGACGCCTGGGCCGCGATGCGCGCGGTCTCCTCGTCGCGCAGCTCGCCGACCAGCATCACGTCGGGATCGCAGCGGAGGAAGCTGCGCAGGCCCCGCGCGAACGTCAGGTCGGTGGCGGGATTCACCTGCACCTGATTCAGGCCGGTGACCTCGTATTCGATTGGATCCTCGATGGTCATGATGTTGCGGTCGCCGCGATTCAGCTCGTGGAGCATCGTGTAGAGCGACGTGGTCTTGCCGGACCCGGTCGGCCCGCTGATGACAATGAGGCCGTAGGGCAACGCCAAGGCGCGCTGGATCTGCTCGAGGCCCCACTCCGAGGCGCCCAGGAGCCGGAGGTCCTTGCGCATGTTGGCGGGATCCAGCAGACGCATGACGGCTTTCTCGCCGAAGGTCGTCGGCGTGGTCGCGAGCCGGACGTCGAGCATCGTCTTGCCCACCTTGATCCGGATGCGTCCGTCCTGCGGCAGCCGTGTCTCGTTGATGTTCAGGTGCGCCATGACCTTGAGGCGGCTGATGAGCGGCGCCTGCAAGTTGCGCTCCATGGTCTTGAGCGTGCCGAGCTGGCCGTCCACGCGGAGGCGGATCCGCAGGCGATTGCGTACGCCTTCGATATGGATGTCCGACGCGCGACGGTTCCGTGCTTCGAGGATGAGGCGGTTCACCATCTTCGACACCGGCGTTGATTCGCCCATGTCCTGGACGGCGTTCGCCCCCGGTTCGTCCACGCCGATCACGACGAGATCGGCGGCAACCTCCTCGCTGATGTCATCAAGCGAGCCGAGATCGGCGTGCGCGTCGTCGTCGCCAGTCTCGTCTTCAAGTTCAGCGGTGACGTCTCCCTCGAATCCCAGGTCCCACGCGGTCGAGGCTTCGCGCACCGCAGCGCCATAGAGCTCGTCGATCGCCGCCCGGATTGCGGACACCGGGGCCACCACGGGGATGATCTCGAATCCGTTCGACGCGAACTGGACCTTGGCGATGACCTCCAGGTTGGCCGGGTCCGTGACGGCGACGACGAGCGTGCGGCTTTGGCGCGCCATCGGACAGCAGAAGTGTTCGCGCGCGATGCGGGCCTGCACCTTCCGGGTGAGGTCGCTGCGCGCGGCCGCATCGAGTTCGGCCAGCGCGGCCGCGCAGTCAACAAGATCTGCCGGCATCGTCTCGGCGATCCAGTTCGCGAGGTCGTCCTCGCCAATGAGTTCCATCGAGACGATCAGTTCGGCGGCGGTAACGGGCTGGCCCCGTTTCCTCGCCTCGGCCACGCGGGTGGCGATCAGCGTCGCCTGGTCGCGACTGAGCCTGCCCGCGCTCGCGAGGCGCTCTTCCAGCGGAGGTGACGACAGCCGCAACGGTTGCACCGGCTTGGTGCCCCGTGTCATTCGCGGGGCACTGGACGTTGCGCTGACGCTGCTGCTTGGCGTGATCGGAGCGGCCACGTGATCTCTGCGAAGGATGGTCCTAGGGTAGTGTGCGGACCGGCATGCGGTTGCTGTTCGCGACGTGCGACCACGAGTGCGTCCGGCGCACTACTCTGCGGGCATGCGACGGAATCCGGTGTCCGTTCCCGCGTCCGACCTCGTGCTGCACGACGGGGTTCTGAACGCATTGGTGGTTGCGGAGGCGGTGCTCGAGGCGGCGCGTCCGCCCTTTCAATTGGTCGTCCTGTGCGGCGCCGATGGCGTAGGCCGGACCGCGATCTCGTCGCATCTGCGCGGGCATCGGGTCGGGTGCGATGCGGCATACTACGACGGACGGGTGGTGCCGGCGCCCCCGGCACCGATTTTGCGGCCGACCATGCTGCTGGTCGACAACGCGCATATGCTGGGACCAACGCCGATCGCGGCGTGGGAGAGTCTGGAGAGCAGCGGGTGGTTGGTCGGCGGCGCGTCGCCGACGCGCGTTGTGCTCATCGGCGACTTTCCGCGCACGAGTCCGGGTCCGTTCGCCTGCCACGAACTGCGCGGGTTGGCCGCGGCACTCAAACTGCCGAGCATCAATCAGTGGCCGAGTGTTGTGCGAACGCTGGCGGAGCGGTTCGAACTCCAGCCCGTGCATCCCGGTGTGGTGTCGCTCGCCCAGCGGCCGCCAGTCGGGATCAAGAACCTGATCGCCGAACTGGCGTCGCTTCGCGACATGGCCCGCGATGGCGTCGGGGCGTGGGGCGTACACGGCGCGCCGCTGGACGAGGGGAAGTCCCTGCCGCCGGCGCGACGTCCGAATACCCTGACCGGTGCCCCGCGCAGCGTGATGAACCCGCTCGATCCCGAGCGGGCGCTCTGGCGCTGGCCGAGTCTGGCGGACGTGCTCATTTCCCCACTGGGGGAACTGCGGAACGACCTCGACGGCATCGCCACCGCATCGCGCATTGCGCAGGGAACCATCCGCTCGCCGCAGGACCTCTCGTACGCATTAAGCGTGGCGAAGCAGCGTCCCTGTGTGCTGGCCGTCTACACCGATCGGAGTTGGGGCAGCCTGCACCTCGCGGACGGCAAGATCGTGGCGGGCGCGTTGGGGCCGGGCGACGAGGGCCTTGGCGCGTTCGCGGTCCAGCGTGGTCTGGCGCCGGAAGCGGAGATCGCCGCGGCGGTGGAGCGCGCCCGTCTCGATGGCATTTCAACCGGCGCCGCGCTCCGCGCACTCGGCATTGAAGATGCGCTCGTGTCAGAGACGATGATCGACTACGTGCTCTATGTGGTCGAGTCGATCATGCGGTGGCCGCAGGCGCAGTACGCGGTGGTCACCCACGTGGACCATCCGGCACCGGATGGTGTGCCCATCGCGGTCGGGGTCGAGGCGGCGCTGATGGCGGCATTCAAGGTGCACGACGAAGAATCGCGGATGCTGGCCGCCGCTGGCGGGCCCTGCCGATGCTGGCGGCGTGCGTCGTCCGACGTGCCGTCGCCCGTGGTCGATGCGTTCGACTTCGACATCTCGCCGGTGCTGGAGCTGCTGACCGGAGAACTGTCCATCGAGGCGGTCGCGCTCCATACGCGCTACCCGCTGAGCCTCGTCGCGCAGATCTGTGTGAAGCTCGCGGAGGCAGGGCTCGCCACGGAGGATGCCGAGAACGCGCCACCGTTGCAGCCGAGCGTTGAAGCGCAGGTGGCGGTTGGGCTCTTTCTCTTGCGTCTGGGTCTCACGCCGTCTGCCTTGGAGCGCTTCGTGTCGGTCCTGGCCGAGGCGCCGAAACACGTGCTGTCGTCGTTCGCCGTCGCGTACATCAAGGCGTGCGAGGGTGACCTCACCGATGCCTTGCAGCGGTTCTCCGGTCTCACGACCCACGCGAAGTATGGGGTGGGCGCGTATCTGAACGCTGCGGTGTTGGAAAGCCGGATCGGACGTCCCGCGCGCACGCGCGAAGTCCTGGCGACGTTGCCCGCCGTCGAACAGCTGCAGCCGCCGGAGCTTCTTGCACGTGCCACAGCGGCGCTCGAGGTTGGGGCGTACCCGGAGGCCGATGGGGCGCTGGATGCGTTCATGCAGGCGGTGTCGTCCGCCGAGCGACCCCCGCTTGCCTATTTCCTGCTGGGCAACCTGATGCTCGCTGGCGCGCGGCTCGTGTCGGCATCGGACGATAGCCGCCGGCTGGCGTTGCAGGCGAACGCCGTGTTCGCCGAGGGCGTCGCGGCGCATCCGCACGCTTGGCCGCTGCTTGGCATGCACGCCTTTCTGTGGTGGGAGGCAGGCGATCCGTCCCGTGCCGACGTGATGATCCGCCGAGCGCTTGCGCTGCAGGGGGGGGAGCCGTGGCTGCACGCGCTTGCCGGGTCGATCGCATTCGACGCGGGGCGCTTCGACGAAGCCACGCGCGCGTTGCAGCAGGTCCGGGCGTTGGCGCCGAACCACGGACCGGAGACCTATCTGATGCTGTCGCGCATGGCGCTTGCGCGTGGCGACGTCGAATCCGCGACGCTCCACCTGGCAAGTGCGCGAGGCTCCGCGACGGAGGACGAGCGGTTCCCCGAACGCGTGCGCGCGTTCGGGCTGATGCAGCTGGAGCAACCGTCGGTGGCCGGACTGGGGACATAGTGCGGTATCCGGCCGTCGTTCTCGGGATCGTGCTGTTCGGTGCCGCCCGAACGGACGGTGTCGCGCAAGCGACCCCGCGTCGTGCGCCCGCGCTGGCGCCCGCGCTGGCGCCGGCGCCACACGCCGGCGCCGGGCAGCGCGGGCATCTGCCGGGGTGCGACTCCGCGGTGACACGACGCGGGGGACCTCGGGCGGAGGCGTCGGATCCTGCGGCGGCGGTGCCCGATGGCCTCTGCACGCGGCTCGCCATGATCGTGAGCCCGCAGTCGATCCCACCCGGCATGACCCCGCAGACGGGTGTGCTGCTGCAAGTGCCCGCGATCAATCCGGGCACGGGGACGGTGCTCGTGCACGTAGACATCGAGGGGAAGCCCGGCCGTAACGTCACGGTGCAGTTGACGGTGCGGTCGGTGCCCGGGTCGGGGGGCCATCGCCATTTGACGGGGTGGTCGTATCCGACGGCGTGGCTGGAGAACACCTCGGTGCGTACCGACACGAGTGGCGATGCGGAGACGGTGTTGCATGTGGGCTATCGTGGCGGCGTCGAGCTGGTGGAGGCCCAAACAACGGCCGGAGCGCCGAAGATGACCGCGACCTTCCAGGTGGAGGTGCGACAGCCAGGGCTCGTGGACTTCTTCGGACCGGATGGCTTTCCGACCACGCAGCCACGCGCACCATACTTCCCGGTCGGGGCCACGGCGGCACATCCGCAGAACCACTTCGTGGCGCGTGATGCGCTCAACGTCGTGCATGACATTCTGCTCACGTTCTGGCAGCGCCAGGCGATGCGTCACCCGGAATTGCAGGCGCCACGCCTGCGGCCCCTGCAGCTCAACGACATGTCGCTTTCTGCGGGCGGGCGCTTCCGGGCCGAGCCATCGTCGGCCTTTGCCAACGAGCAATGCGCCTATGCGGCGCCGGGCCGACCGGTGACGCAGGACTACGACCTGGTCAGCGGTCACAGGTCGCACGATCGCGGCTATGACGTGGACATCGCCACGTGTTTTGCGCTGCCCACGGCGAACGGGGGATGGCGACGCGTGACGGACGCGGAGTGCCAGACCCTCGCGCGCGGGAGCAACGGCTACATGCGCGTGATGGCGTTGGACGAACAGGGCTTGTCCGACATCGCCGCGAAGTACGGTGCCGTGGTGTTTGCCGAAGGGGATCACTGGCATCTGCGGGTACCAGTCGCGCCCTACCTCAATGCGTTGCGGGCCCGATGAGACCGACACGTTGTTGGCTCGCGGTGGCCGCGTTCGCGCCATGCCTGCTGCCAGCGCAGGGCGTGGTGTTGCGTCAATGGACGACGCGCGGCGACACCGTGACCTACACGTACGTCGTGCAGCCGTCGGCCGACGGCTCGCTCGCCACGCGCATCGTGATTGATGTGCGCGCGCCGGCCAGTGTCCGGGGCGCGGTGCTGCCCGATGCGCGCGGGATTCTCCCGTTCGATGCGTCGGGTCGTCTCGTGGGCCATCCGACCCTACGGATTCAGTGTCCCACGCGCGGCGCGTGGGATCCAGGCATCGATCCCACAGGCGGCGCGTACTGCCGCGGCGCGCGGACCGCGATCGATGCGGTCACGGGACTGCAAGCGGGCGCGTCGGCGGCGACGGTCACGCTCTCGAGCGTCGGTCTACCATTCGTCCGCGAAGCGCAGCTCCAGCCGTGGCGCCCGCTGCCGGTCTACGACGAGCGCGCCGATGCGATGCGGGAGGGCGCGTACCCGGCGAACCGGCCACGTGGTGAGGTCGTCACGACGCTCGTGGCGGGACCGGGCGTGCCGCGCGAAGCGCTGACTGGCGCGCAGGTGGAGGCCCAACTCGCGTTGGTCTGTCGTGCGCGCGTGTGGCCGGAGGGCGTGTGCCAGGCCGTGCTGACGTCCGCGAGGTCGGGCGCGTGGAACGACGTCGCCGTGGTGCTCCGCACGCATACGCCGCATACCTGGGTGCGACAGGTGCTGGAGCAGCAAATTCCGCTGCTGCGGTAGGACGGCATTAGTGCCCGTTGGCGCGACAACGGCGTGCTCGGCGCCCTACGCTCGAATGAACGTTTTCAACCTTCTCGTTGGGAGTCTCGTGGCGGAAACCTACGAAGCCCGCATCGCCCGTTCGCGCGGCGTGCCGATCACCGCGGCTTTCGTGAAGCTCGTGGTCAAGACGCAGGGCAGTCGACGGCGGCTGGCGCAGTGTCCCTACTGTGATGCCCAGCACAGCCTCGTGGCGACGGTGGAGGTGCGACGGCGTTCGGTGGTGCGAAACGTGAAACTGCTCGTGACTGGTCCCGAGGTCGACGTCGAGCGGGGGCACGGCCGCATCCTCATCCTGGAATGCACGGCGTGCAAGCGTCCGGTGGACCCGCAGGCGCACCACTCGCCGGTGGCGTTTGTGGCGGATCACGGCACCATGGACCAGCACGCGCAATTGCAGATCGTGGACAGTGAGCTTTACGCTTGAGCTTTGGGACGTCACCCGTCCCGGCCTGAACGGGGCGCAGGCGCCCACGTCGCTCGCCACGGCCGCGCAGGTGCGCGGCATCGTGCAGCGAGATCTTGAAGCGATGTGCGCGGCGGTCGGTACCCCGCTGCCAACGTCTGGTCCGGTGTCGGACGAGTTGCCGGAAGCGTGCGTGTTCTCGCAGCGCCTCACGGCCCCCGACATGCTGGATGGCGCACTGGGTTCCCTCGGCGGGTGCTTCGCGTGGCGCGTGCCGCTGTTCGGGCTCTTGCGGTGGTTGCAGGCGTCCCACGTGCGGCCGCTGCGCGCAGCGCTCAGCGCGGATGCGGCCGCGGCCCTGGAGTACGCGCAAGCGATGCTCGACGTGGATGACTTGGACGAAGTACTGCGTGCGCTCGAGCGCGCCAATGTGTTGGCGCCGACCGCGTGGGACGTGTGGGCCCTGTTGGCGGTGGTGGAGCTCACGGTGGGTTCAACGGCGGAAGATGCGGCGAGCGCCGCGTCTGCGGCGACGCGCGCCCTGGATATGCTGCCCGCCGCGCTGCGACCTGAGAGCGAAGGCTTCTTGCTGGCATGCGCGGCGGAAGCGGACGCGGCGCGCGGCGCCTGGGCCGCGGCGTTGGCGCGGGCCGACCGGTGGCGGGCCTGTGGCGACACGAATCCGTGGCTGTGGTACGCGATGCTCCGGTGGCGCCTGCTTCGGATGCCGTGGCGCGAGCTGTTGCCGGAGATCGTGACGGCCGTCGGAAGCACGCCCGCGCTGGCGTGGCGCGTGTGGAGCGACCCCCTGCTGGCAAACTGGTGGGCGGACGGTGACGCGTTCCGGGCGGCGCTGACAGAGGCGCTGGTTCAGGCCGTCCAGCATGCGGCGCAGGGCTGGCCGCGCGACGACACGGCCTGGCAGCTGTGGCGGGAGCCGGAGCACGCAGCGGTGGGGCCGCTCACGCTGGCCGAGGATCTGGCGAGGCTGCGGGCGGCCGCAGTGGTCGCGCAGGCGTGCGGTGGGGATCGCGGAGGTGACGGGGTCACGCCGATGCCGCAGGAACTCCAAGTCGCCATCCAGCGCATCCAGCAGGTGCCGGTGCCCGTGCCGTGCCGGATTCCACGCGCGCTCGCGGGCGGGTTCGGGACGGTGCTGCGTGGCGGTACCGCGAGCGACCTGGCACGCATTGAGCGGTGGTTGCAGTTGGGCATTGTCACCGAGGCGTGGCGCGAGGCACGCGCGGTCCAACGCGTCCTCACGCCGACCACGGCGAGTGCGATGCAGGAATACGCGGCACTCCTCGCGCATTCACAGTTCGCGCTCCTCCAGTATCTCCTGGGTCGCGAGCGGAGCGGACGCGGCGCAGCGCCCGTCGGCCTTGAACGCGCGGCCCGGATGGCAGCCGAAGTCTCCGATGCGTTGCTGGCCATGGGCCAGGTGCGCGATGGCACGCGCGCGGGACCGATCATCGAGAAGGCCGTCCGCATCCTACACTCTCTGCAGGGAGAGTGGGAGACGGCGCGCGCGGGGGTGACCGACTGTTCTCTGGTTGTCCCGGTTCCGGAACTGTTCGTTGGCGCCGGCGACTGGATGGCGGCGGAACTCTACGTGGCCGACGCGCACGGCGTGCCGGTGGGCGGCATCCCCGTGCACTGGAGCGTGCATGGCGAAGGCCTGCGGCCGCGATGGCCGTATTCGGCGCTCGCGCCGGGGTTCTCGGTGTCGTTCATCACGGGCAAGGTGCTGGTGGCGGTCGAGGCCGATCCGTCACGCCGCTCGACGGATACGTCGGTTGGATGGATTTCAGTTGGCCTCGCGCCCGGACGCGAGGACGTCCGGATTCCCGTTTCGATTCTGGCAGCGCCACTCGATGCAGTGGCCTAACCGCGGAGGCAGTTGATGCGACGGATGCAGTGGGGCTGGATGGCTGCGATGCTCGTGGCCGTAGTGACGAATGCGACCGCAGCGCAGGCGCAGACGCTCCGGTTTGACGCGCAGACCTCCGCGGCCGTGCGCGCGCGCCTGACGGCGGCGCGCCTGGCTGCGGATTCCGCGATGCGGCGTGCGCCCGGACCCGTCCCCGTCGTCGGGCGGCCGGACGCGCCCGTCACGGTCGAAGAGTTTGCGGATCTGCAGTGCCCTGCCTGCGCAGCGCACCAGAAGGTCACGGAACCGGTGCTCGCCGACCTGGTGAACAAGGGCGTGGTACGGATCGTGTACTGGGACCTGCCGCTGCCGTTTCACCAGAACGCGATGGACGCCGCGATGGTGGCGCATTGCACCGGGAGCCAAGGATACCTCGGAGCGCGCGCGATGCTCTTCGCATCGCAACAGGAATGGGGCGAGTCCTCGGACATGCCGAACGTCCTCTTGCGCCAGGTGAGCCGCGTCGTCGGCGTTGACACCGCACGCGTGCGGACCTGCTATGACGAAGGCCCGTACCTCGCGGTCATCCGGTTCGGGCTTGAAGAAGCCACACGACGAAAGGTGACCGCGACGCCGACGATCTTCGTGGCCGGCCGGCCCTTGGTTGGTGTGGTGGCGCCGGACCAGCTCCGTCGAACGGTCGACGAATTGCTTACCGGTGTCGTGGTCGTCGCGCCGAACGTCCCGGCGTGGAAACGGGATCTCCTGCGCGGACAGAAGCTGCCGCGCTGAGGGCGGTCGCCGTTGCGCCCGTCGCGTGCGGTATGCTGAGGAGGCGCATGGGTACCTTCGTCGCTTCTCACGCCACCGTGGTGGCTGCCGCTCTCTCGCTGGTAACGCCCGTTGCCGCGCGTGGCGCGTGGGCACGCCCATGTCGGCTGGCCCTGCTCGGACTCCCGCTGAGCACGACGGACTACGCGGCATTGTTCGACGCGGCGCAGGCGCGGGAATCCGAACTCGCGGAGGTGGCACAATGGGATTGCGCGCACGCGGGTCGGGTGGAGCGGTGCGTCTCGCGCTGGACGCCTGCCGGGGCGGCGGTGCTCCGACTCGGCGCGCGCGTGGTACCGGTCCAACTCGACGGCGTCGAACAGGCGCGGCTCGAGCGCCATGTCGCACGAGCTGCGGTGGCGCACGCGCAGGGGCTGGCCGTACCACGCTTCCGCTCCCGCACGCCGGTCGCCGTAGAGCCGCTGCTGGCAGCCGCTGCGCCGCGGTCCGTGCCGGCGCGGGCCGCCGTCCACGCTGAGATGGGTTCGCCGGCCGCCGCACGAATGCCGGCGGCCGCAGCGGTTGAGGATCCCGACCTCGCGTTTCTCAACGTGGGACCGGGACTCATGACCGAAGACGTCCCCATCGGCGTGCCGCCGGAATGGGATGACGCCCCGCTTGGCGACGTGATGGAGGTACCGAGCGCGTCCACGGCGCACGCGCCGTCCATGGAGATCTTCGAACGCGGCAGGGGACGAGGCTGATGTTCATGCGTCTGCTCGCCGGGCGAGCGGCGGTGCTCGCGGCGGATGCGGAGCGCCTGGTGCGGCCCGAGGACGCGCGACCCGGTCTCTGCGGCCAGGTCGCTGCCGCACTCGCGCTGCGCCAGCCGGTGGCCGACGTGATCGCGCGCACCGGAGACGAGCCGATGACCGCCCGCGAGGTGGTGGCGTTGCTCCAGCGCGCCGGCGTCACGGTACGGACCATCTGGGGCACCGCATTCCAGCAGTACGCGGATCTCCATCGTGCGCGATATGGGGGTGACGCGTTCCGCGCGGTGGGGTTCGACACGCAGGCGAACGCCGGAGGCGGGTTGGGTCACGCCGTGTATCTCGAGGGGCGGTTGTACTTCGAGCCGAGTGCGCGCACGTGGCACCGGGCAACCCGCGCGGATTATGCTCGATGGGACGTTGTCGCGGTGCTTGTGCCGCAGACCTGACCGCCGGGGCGGCTGGCGTCCTACCCTATCGCCATGGCGGATGACTTGCGCGTGGCGAGACCTGAACCCGGTGGCGACGACGGTGCGGTGTCGTTGTACGACGCCGTGTGGACGGACTCGCTGGTGACGCTGCCAGCCGGTGATCCGCTGCGCGCGGTGGTGCTCGCACGGGCTGCGTGGACGGAACATCGTTGGGCCGACGCGATGGGCTGGGTGGAACGGGCGATGCGGGGTCATTTGCATGTGCATGCCGAGGACGCGGCGCTGGCCTTCGCGGACGAGTTTCTGACGGCGGCGACGACAGCGCCGCCCATTCCGGTCGCGCTGTACGGAACGATCGCAGAGGTTGCGTGTCGCGTCGCGGTGCCCGCGATCGCGGTGGCGCGCGTGCATGCGTATCTCGGCTTACTGGTGGGACAGGGGCAGGCCCCGTTGCGGCGCGCGCTGGGCGTGCTGGCCGAGGCGCTCGGGTCACGTCGCGTGCCGGATGCGGGCCTGACGCTCTGGTGGTGGCGGTGGGCGCGCGAGATTGATGCTGACCACGCCGTTGCGGCCCGCTTGGTCCAGTCGGCCGGTGTGTTCGCCGCGCGCGGCGACCGATCCGTCGCGGACCTTCTGCTGCGCAGTGCGCAGCAACTCGCGCCGGGCACGGTGTGGACGCTGCCGAACCTGCCTGTCGCGAGCGCGACGCCGGACGTAGCTTCGTCGGTTGGACCGACGCCAGGGAATGTTGTCGATCCGATGGACGCGTCGCCGACGCTGGTTCCCAGCACCGAGGTCCTCGCGTCCGAGCGGCAGTCGCCCGGGTCAACCACGCGCGCGGTGCCGCTGGACCCGGTCATTCCGGAGGCCGCAGCGACCGACGATGGGTATGCGCCGGGCCTGCACGCCGCGGCGGCCATGCAACTACGCATGAGCGACCCGCGCGAACATCTCGATCTTGGCCGAACGTATCAGGACATGGGCGAGTGGGACCACGCGCTGGAGGCGTACCGACGGGCGGGTGAGATAGCAAAGACGCGCGAGCCCCTCTTGCAACTGGCCGCGCTCGAGATGGCGGTTGGATGCGCGCTGCAGGCGCGGCGTCTCGACACCGTCGCTGTGCTCCTCCGCGACGCGCAGCCATGGCTCAGCGACGAGGTAGCGCGATCCGGCGCGGAGGCGGTACGATCTCCCATTCCAGAGCTGCTTGAGCTCGCGCAGCGCCTGGCGGTCGCGTGAACCGGCTCGAGCGCTGGCGGTTCCTGGCCATGCTTGCCGCGGCGTGCATGACCGGTCGGCCGACGGAGGCCGCGACGCCGCGAACGGATGCGGCGATGCGCTTCCGTCAGCAGGTGCAACAATTCACCGATGACCTGATCAGCGCGGGCGCTGACGTGTTCCTCGCGCAGCGGACCGCGTACCCGGCGGTGGCGGAGGCATGGCGCTGGCGTCTGCCTCCGGCGCTGCTCTTCGGCATGATGGTGACGGAGTCGGGGCTCGATCCGCACGCACGGTCGCGGATCGGGGCCCTCGGACTCCTGCAGGTGCGCCCGGATGTGTGGGTGCCGTCTCTCGGACGCCTCTACGGCACGGATCTGCGCGACCCGGAAACGAATGTGCGTTATGGTGCGCACGTGGTGGCGGTCTTCGCGCGCCGGTCCGGGGGGCGGTGGGACCTGACGTTGCAGGGCTATTCGGGCAACGCGCGCGGGTATGCCCTCAAGGTGATGCGCGCGATCAAGCGATATGGCCGCCGGCAGTGTCCGAGCGGCGACCTCGACGCCTGTGTTGGTCTCCCGCTGTACTGGGCCTATTCTGGAGGAACCCGATGATGCTGTGGCCGACACTCCTGGCGGCCGTGATCGCGCTGCCAGCACGACCCGATTCCGTGCGCACGTCCGTGATCGCCGCGCCGTACGAGGTGGTGGTTCGCGCGGTCCGCGCGTTGGATGACGAGCGGGTGTCGGTGGAAGCCGCGGTGCAGGATGGCCAGCGTATCTTCCGCACGACCGCGCGTGCTGTGGTGGCGAGCGGTGTGCGCTGTCACGGGACTCGCGTGCCGGCGATCGCCTTTCACGTCGTCGTGACCAGCCGGTCGCGCGGGATGACGAGCGTGACGGTGCGCGCCGATCCCGCGCCACCGTGCACGGACGTGCTGCGGGCGGTCCAGGATCGCCGCGAGGCCCTCATGGGACTGCTGCTCCTGCGAATCAACCGCGAGATCGCTGCGGGCGCGTGGGACAGTCTTGGCCGTGGGCGCGGTATGCCGCGTCCGGCGCCG